>Ga0316198_10000250_pt1 | contig 26168 bp, 20 predicted proteins | sample OudBieAanoxic_MG_FD_204935 | JGI IMG/M metagenome (GOLD analysis project Ga0316198, IMG submission 204935) | Coastal sediment microbial communities from Oude Bieten Haven, Netherlands - site A anoxic | ecosystem: Environmental > Aquatic > Marine > Coastal > Sediment | place: Netherlands... | reverse complement strand
AGGCGATCAGAGAAGAGAGCGCCGCGGACTACGTGGTTGCTGCATCGATCGATGTCAAGGTCCTTGACCGCGCAGGCTATACCACCGAGGAGTATGTCTCTCCGCAGGACGGGAAGACCTATTTCCGCCAGGTCATGGTCGAGGAGACCGGCTTCAGCTACGACATTCTGCTGGTGGTGGTCGAGGCAAAGACCGCTGCGGTCCTCCACCGGGAACAAATCACCGATTTCCAACCGAAGAACGAACGGAAGCTCGAGGAGTACACCGATATGTTCACCGATCTGTACACCCTTCAGAATCGACTGGTCGGAATCTTTGTGCCACGGGCTATACAGGTTAAACGCGCGCTGTATGCGGATTGATATGACGAACGGGACACTGGAATACAGCTTGCATCATTTTCTGGCTTGCGTCTTGATGCACCGCGGAGGTTAGAGATGAAATTCTGGATCACGGCGTTGATCGCCATCCTACTCGTGGCCGCGCCGGCGGCGGCACAACTGAATCCCTACTACCCCTACATCGGCGGCAAGAACAAGGTGCGATGGGACAAGTTTATCTGGTACACCTATGACACGCCGCACTTCAAAATCTCCTACTACGACCGCACCGAGCCGATGCTCGAAAAAGTCGCCTCCTTCGCGGAGAGTGCCTATGACGACATCGCCCGCAAGCTGAATTTCCAGATCCTCAAGCCGGTGCCGATGATCATCTATGCCACCCACGCAGAGTTCGAACAGACCAACATCATCGTCGGATTCATACCCGAGGGTGTCGGCGCGTTTGCGACTCCGGTGCGAAACCGTATGGTGCTGCCGGTTGATCTGCCGGACAGCGAGCTCCAGGCCCTGATTCAGCACGAATTGACGCATATTTTCCAATACGAGATCTACTTTGGTGGCAGGAGAGGCCGCGCCATTTACGCCCGCCCGCCGACGTGGTTCATGGAGGGCATGGCGTCCTTCTACGGTGACGACGAGACCTCGCGCGACGAGATGTACATGCGCGACGCCGCCCTGTCCGACCAGGTGCCGTCGATCATGCGCCCACCTGGAGGGTTCATGGCCTACCGATGGGGCCACAAGGTCTTCCAGTACATCGATGAAGAGTGGGGTGAAGACGTTGTCCGGGATTGGGTCTTCGCCTTTCGCGGTAATTTCGGCGGTCAGATCGGCCGGCCCCTCGCCAGGGTACTCAATATGGAGCCCGAGGAATTTGACGCAGCTTTTCGAACCTGGTTGAGACGGAAGTACAAAGACTACGCGGACCGTGGCGTTCCTGGTGAGTTCGGACGCAAGTTCAGAGTGCCGGGTTTCACCAATTCCAGTCAGACGTCGCCGGCAATTTCGCCATCAGGGGATCTGGTGGCCGCCTTTACGACCTACAAGAACGACGTCGATGTCGCGATCTTCGGATTGCCCGACCGCAAGCTCTACAAAAACCTCACCAAAGGGCGGACCAATAAGTACCGCTACCTCGTGGCCCAGGGCTTGACCGTCGGACCCAGTGAGGGCAGAGACCTCGCGTTTTCGCCGGATGGCAACTTCGTGGCAGTGTTCGGCCGCACCGAACGCGTGCGATCCCTGCTGCTCCTCGACGTCCGCAAGGGCGGTATCGCGAAGAAGTACAAAATCGAACTCCCTGTCGACCAGGCGGCTCAACCCGCCTACTCACCGGACGGGCGGACAATCGCGTTTCAGGCGGTAGCAAACGAGCAGTACGACATTTTTCTCCTCGACCTCCAAACGGGGCAGGTCTCAAATCTGACGAGCGATGAGGCATACGACGCGGCTCCCACGTTTACTCCCGACGGTACCAAAATGGTCTACACCTCGAACATGGGAGCCAACGGCAAGCTGGTTGGTCTCGATTTGTCGGATTCGTCCAAGCGTGAGCAGCTCACATTCGGTCCCGGAGAGGACGAGGGCGCTGCCTTTTCGGAAGATGGCGAAAGGCTCTATTTCTCTTCTGACCGCCTGGAAGGAGTCTTTGATATCTATCGCCTGGACCTCGATACGCGGGAGCTTTCGCGTCTCACGGATGTGATCGGTGGGGCCATCAATCCCGTCGTGGCCGACACACTCGAAGGCGAGCGGGTCGGTTTTCAGGCGTACTCCAACGGAATCTGGGGTCTTTACGGTGCCGATGCCGGCCAGGGCGAATACGTCGGCATATCCGAACCTCCATCTCTAAAGGTGGAACTCGAGCCGTTCGTGCCGGCAGTCAGCGTGGCAGTTGATCCTGAAAAAGGAAAGAAGGTCAAACGACGCAAGTTCTATCTCGAGGATGCGGGCGCCCTTGTGGGCGTCGACACCACAAACTCGATCCTTGGCCAAGCCTACCTCACCTTCGCCGATCAATATGGTGACCGTCGCATCCAGATATTCCTCGACAGCATCGATACCTTTTCCAACTTCATGATCAGTTACTACAACCTGGAGCCCCGAATTCAGTGGGGCGTCAGCGTTTACGACTCTCGCCAGTACTACATCGCCGGTTACGATCCGCTGACATTCCGACCGGATTCCAGACAGCAGCTCTACCGATACTCGGCCGTCGAGTTTTCGGCCCAATACCCACTCAGCTCCTTTTTCCGACTGACGGGCAGGGGCGGCTATCTGGACCGACGCTACGATCAGCCAGTCGGTCAGAATCCCGAAACTGGCGACCTCATAACGGTGGCGAGCCAGAACAAGGCGCCATACATCGGCGTCGGTGTTGCCGGTGATACCACCTTCTGGAAGAGATACGGCCCCCACAAGGGAACCAGGTGGGAGGCGCGCCTGTACTACGCCTATGACACCGACGACGGTGGCGCGTTGACCAAAAACGTTGAGTTCGATGGACGCTACTATGTGCCGACGTCGGCGCGAACCGAGTTCGCGATCCGAACATGGGTCGGCTGGGCCGAGGGTAACCAGCCGTGGATCTACTCCTTTGGTGGCATGGACACCATGCGCGGTTACCCGACCTATTCTCTCTCGGGTAACCGCACCGCCTTTGCAAACCTCGAATGGCGCTTTCCCCTCGTCGATCGGATGGATCTCGCGTTCCTGAGGCTTGGTGGCATCCGGGGACGGATTTTCCTCGACGTCGGAGCCGCGTGGTACGAAAACGCCAACGGTGACGAGTTCAACATGTTTGGAGAGCCCGGCTTCAAATTCTGGGAGGATCGCGTTCTCAAGGACGGCGTGTCGTCCTATGGATTTGGCCTCGACGTCTATATGTTCGGGCTGCCGATGCATGTTGACTGGGTCAAGATCTGGGACTTCGATGAGGCCAGGACCGGTTGGAGGAGCGATTTCTGGATTGGAGCGCGATTCTGATCCAGAAATGAAGAATTAGGAATGAGGAATTAGGAATGCCACCCACACGCCCGTAACGGTCATGGGGGAGGGGCGAAAGTTCCTAATTCCTCATTCCTAATTCTCAATTCACTTGCCGGGGTAATACCCCGCGATGGTATTGACGATATCGTCGGTGTTGACCGTTACCTTGATCTTGCGGAATTCATCGGGTGGCTTGTCCGAGGGCGAGGGGTACCAGAGAAGGTACTGCGAACGCAGGAGCTCGGCGATGCGTGCGTAGACCGCCGGTAGTTCTTCGACCTGTTTTGGGAAAAAGGCCTCGCCTCCGGTTTCAGTTGCCAATCCCTTGAGAATCTTGCGACTGGAAAAATCGAGTTTCCCGACTCCGAGCCCGATTGAAAAGACCGGAATTCGCATGGTGTGGGCAAATCGCTCCGCGACCTTCCAGTCGGTGCGAGAAGTCGTGTCCTCTCCATCGGTCAGCAGCACCACTGCCTGCCGACCGCGGCGACCCCGGAATTGCTCCAGCGACCGAACGACCGCGTCGTGGAGCGAGGTGCCACCCTCCGGGGTCACCGTGTCGAGGTCGCCGACGAGGGCATTGATATTGTCGGTCCAGTTGACCTGCACCTTCGCGTCCCAAGCGAACCGGATCAGCACCGCCTGGTCACCCTCTTCGAGGAGCTCGTCCGTAAAGCCGCGGACCGCGCGCCGGACTTTTGGAAAATCTTCAATCATCGATCCCGAGGTGTCGACGGCGATTGCCAGAGACAAGGGGAGATCGGCAGTGGTACCGAATCCCTCCACCTCGACCTTTTCATCGTCTTCATAGACCATGAAGTTTTCGAGTTCGAGCCCTTTCACCGGCATGCCATTCTCTTTGAGTACCACGACCGGCAGTTCGACCAGTTCGACCCGGACCGATCCGACAAATCCACCGCCGCCGCCAAGTGTGTAGACTGCATCGCCGCGGGAGCCGTCGGCATCCACCACCTCGGCGGAAAGGATTGCAGCTCCCTGCAGCTGGGCCACTGGCACTTCGAAAACACATGGACAGGTTGCCCAGCGAGCGATCAACTCGGCGTCGAGGTGGAGAGTGACCTGATGGACTGCCTTCTTCCCGGTCGTCGTCGCAACAGTGATGGCCCGGCGGCCGTTGGTGATCGACGATTCGGGTGCGAGCAATATCTGCACACCGATCTGACCGGACGGGTTGTTGAGAACGATGGCGTCCTCGCCGAGGTAATTCCCTTCGGCGTCGAGCGCCACCGCACGTACTTCGGTCCGCCGGATGATCTCACCGAGTGGGATCGAGACGGTCCACGGGGCGCGGTTACGACGCACAAGCGTTTCACCATCATTGGAGAATTCGACTGAGGCTGTGCTTTCTGGCGCCTCGACCTCCAGTTGGACGGCGCCGAGACCGCCGAGGTTGGGTGGAGGATTGAACGACACTCCTCCTTCACGGGGTGGCGTGAGATCGAGGGCGATGGCGTCCACGGGTGCGCCTTCTGGAGCTTTGAACGGAGTGTCGACCGTCGGAACTTCAATCTCTCCGAGCCACGCTCCAGAGGCTGTACCGCTGAGATTCGCGATGTTGATCTCGAGAGCGTAGGTGCCGGGGTCCCACTCACGGTAGAGCATGACACTCCCGTCCGGCTCGAGCACTACCACCCCCCGCTGGCGATCGATGATTTCATCGCCCTTTCGCAACGTCGTTACCGCCCTCACCCGGTCGCCGGCGCGGTCACGATCTTCGGGGGCGATCTGGAACACGATCCCCATCACAGTGCCGTCGCTGCCGCTACCGAGGGCTTCGGCGTTACCTGACAAGGCGAGAGGTTTGGTTTGGGCGTTTGCGTTGGCCGCAGCCAATAACAACAGCAACGGAATCATCTGTAGAAGTCTCATAGATTCACCTCGGAGCAATGTGACGGCGACCGGGGGTCATTATGCCGTACCTCAGTAGAACAAAGCCAAAAGAACTGTTAATCCTCAGATGAATTCGTCAGCGGACCTCGATCGTCTGGCGGGCCAAAATTTTGTTGCTGGTCCCGGAGACATACCGAACAACATACTTTCCAGCATCGAACGGAGCCGCCAGGGTCACCGGGCTGCCGAGGTCTGTGTAGGACCAGTCAAGGTGTTTCTTTCGCCCAGAGCGAGTGCGGGCGATGGCGATAAAATCTCCCTTTCGGGCGGTCCCGCTCCATTCCACCTCGAAGCGTGTGCCCGCATCGACCACGCTTGGAACCTCGAGTCTGACTTCCACCACCACTACTGCCAAGGGATGGCGCGCGAGTATTTCGCCGTCGGCGGCGCGAACGTAGCGAATCTCGTAGTCTCCCGGCGCGATAGGGGCGGTGAGAACGACGGGGTCGCCATTCGTGGTCGGTGCAAATCTCAGATACTCTTCGCCATGCTGATCGTGGGAGGCAATGCTCAGGAAATCCTGTGCCGCGTTGGGCCCCGTCCAAGCTACATTGATATTGTCACCCGGCGCAGCCGTGGTTGGTCCTTCAAGGGTTGCGAGAATTTCGAAGATCTCGAGACTGGATCGGGCGAGTGACAGGCCTCGGCGAGACCGGAAGCGAACCACGTAGTCGCCAGCGAGATCAGGCGCGTTGATGGTGACCGGCCCACCGTTGCCGGCGGGGATACAGAGCACATCCTCACGAAGGTCGTCTCTTTGGTATTCGACGACGATGTGATCACCTGGCAATCCACCGCCATCCCAGGTCAATGTCATCGGTGACTGAATTTCGGTTCGTTCCGGCGCCTCAAGGGCCACCTTCCGGCGACCGGTTCCGAACTCGAGCCTTCCCAGCAGCTGTTGAATGCCTGACCCGATTTCATGGGTGAGCTGCACCTCGAGGTCGTTTGGAAAATCGGGGAGTGGGAGGGTGACCTCGCCAGTGGGCCCAATGACCTGAGTTTTCGCCAGATACTGGCCGACCGGGGCTTTAGCGGCAGTCACGGCCACGAAATTGGTGCCCGGGGGAACCCCCCAATATTGAATATGCGCCTCGGTACCCGCGAGCGGCCGTTCAGGATCTACCTCGAGAGTAACCGGTGGAAGGGGCGAAATGACGATCCCAAGAGTCTCCTGTGTGCCCACATGAATGATGTCATCAAGCACTACTGTTCCGGTTTCGGGTCCTTCGATCCTGGCTCGGTAGCGGGCGGGCGCGAGTCGCATTCTCGCTACTCCGGCGACAATATCGGTGGAAGATTCGTCGCCGAAATACCGGTCGGCCATAAAGAGGGTCGCACCAATCACTGGTTTTTCGCTTCGCGTGATCATGAGCTCGAGCCACTCAACTCGACTCGAAGCCGATGCCTGTGGTGCTGCCGCCCAACGCACGGTATCGAGGAGCTTACTCGGCTCGTTGACGTTTCGTGTCGGTGCGAAAACGAGCAGCGAGTTCGCCAATTCCTGATCCAAACCGAGACCAACGATCCGTACCTCGATCGGGTTCTCTGTCGCGGACAGACCTTCGAGAAGAGCAGAGATGTCTCGATGGCACTGATCCGCACCGGAGGTGATGATGACCAACCGTTTTTGGCCATCTCCGCTTGAGAGGTCTTCGACGGCCTCTTCGATCGCGTGCACGAGAGCCCGCCCCCCTCGGAAATCAAGGTTCGCCAGGGCTGACGACCATCGCATCGGATCGATCGGGCCGCTGGCGATGAGGGATGTGGAGTCGGCACAGCCGGAGTCCCTCGTGATGTCGGAACGGCCACCGATCGTTCTGAGCCCGAAGTCGAATTTTTGTCCACTGGCGGCAGGAGAAACGACAAAAGCGTCGATGGCCATACGAATGGCCACGATTCGTGGAGTGCCGTCCGGGAGCGTGTTCCACATCCCCATCGAGGTGTCGAGCACGATTTCGACATGGTCTGCGCCGTGACAGAAACCTGCTGCCAGCAGCAATATCGTGATTGCGCAGTGAAAAGAACGTGCCATCATATGGATTCTAGCTCGGATAAACGCTCTCCCCTCACTCTCGCTTGACCCGTTCTCGTACCCGTCCCTGATGTTTCGAGGCCCGCAATCCGATATTCATCTCCGAATTCTGGAAATTTAGGTCCTGGCACGTCGGACCGGCTGTTCGTCGGGAACGGGTACGGGAATGGGGACGGGTACGAAAGAAATGCAGCGATCGCTGTTGAGTAAGATGCAAGAGTCATCCTCAACCCGGCTTCAGGGCACAACAAAACCGCCCACCGTTGGGTGGGCGGTATCGCGAGTCGATTTGACGTTTGAGCTAAGATTCTTTGAGCGCTGTCAGCAGGTCGAGCATCGCCTTCTTACCGTCGGAGAAGAACATCAGGGTGTTGTCGGCGGCAAAGAGGGGATTGGGGATGCCCGCAAACCCAGGACTCAGGCTGCGCTTCACTACAACCACCGTCCGTGCCTTGTCGACGTCGATGATCGGCATGCCGGCGATCGGGCTGCCGGGATCCGTGCGGGCCACCGGGTTGACCACGTCGTTGGCGCCGAGCACGATCGCGACATCCACCTGTTCCATGGTCGCGTTGACCTCGTCCATCTCCTTGAGCTTGTCGTAGGGGACGTCGGCCTCAGCCAGCAGTACATTCATGTGACCCGGCATGCGGCCGGCCACCGGATGGATCCCATATTCGACCACGATGCCCTTGTCCTCGAGGAAGTTGGCGATGTCGCGCACCGCGTGCTGCGCCTGTGCCACCGCCATACCGTAGCCAGGAACGATGACGACCCGTTGCGCGACTTCGAGGGTCATGGCCACCTCGTCAGCTGAGGCCGACTTGACGGTCTTGTAAACCTCGTCGGCGTCGGGCGTGTCCGCGGTCGGACCCATCTTGCCAAAGAGGACGTTGGCCAGAGAGCGGTTCATGGCCTTGCACATGATCTTGGTCAGGATGAGACCCGACGCTCCGACCAGCGAACCAGCGATGATCAGCACTGTGTTGTTAATCACGAATCCGGTGGCGGCTGCCGCGAGACCGGAATAGGAGTTCAAGAGGGCGATGACAACCGGCATATCGGCGCCGCCGATGGACAGGGTGAGCACCACGCCGAGGACGCCCGCCACACCGACCAGCACCCAGAAGAGAACGGTGTTTGATGGGTCGAGCACCAGCAGAACGCCGAGGGCGACTGACGCGATCGCCGACAGGCTTTTGAGAAGATTCATGCCCGGGAAGCGGTCCTTCTTCATCAACAGCATTGCGGCGATGAGAAGCATCGAGACCACGAAGACGATTGCGAGGGGGCTGAATCCGAGGATCTGCCCGTACCACACACCGGCAACGGCGACCACTAAAGAGAAGCCATACTTGATGATCTTCTGCCACGTGTGGAGCTTCCATTTAACGCACAGGAACTCGGCCAGCTTGCCGAATGCTACGTACGATCCGAAGAAGGTGACCGAACCGATGATCCCGGAGAGCACCGTGGCGACCTTCATCTGCATGTCGCCGGCTGCTGCGCCGGCACCGACGGCGTTAAAGGTCGCGATCAGGGCCGAACCGGCCACCAGCACCGAGGCGCCGCCGCCAAATCCGTTGAACAGACCGACCAACTCGGGCATAGAGGTCATCTTCACTCTGAGAGCGGCCACCGCTCCGATGAGAGAGCCTATGCCGATCCCGAGAATGATGTATGTCCAGTCCCATGTGCCGCTCATCAGGGTCGCTACGATCGCGAGAACCATACCGAGAGCCCCGAGCTGGTTGCCGCGCACCGCAGTCCGCGGATGGGCGAGCATTTTGAGGTCGAGAATGAAGAGAATCGCTGCAATCAAGTAGACGATGTTGGTGAGGTCCTGCATACCCATGTCAATCCCCCGCCTACTTCCGTTGGAACATTTTGAGCATGCGGCCGGTGACCAGGAATCCGCCGACCACGTTGATGGTCGCAAAGATTACCGCAATAAATGCCATGGTTTTGGCGAGCGGACTGAACAACGCTTGCCCTTCCAGCGCTCCGGCCAGAATCAAGGCACCGACAATCGTGATCCCAGAAATGGCGTTGGAGCCTGACATCAACGGCGTGTGCAGGGTGGGCGGAACCTTGGTGATGATTTCGAAGCCGACGAAGATCGCCAGCACGAAGACTGTGATCAGCATGATCAGGCTACTCATGTCACTCGCTCCCTTCGCTCGAGATGCCCATGGCCTCGAGAATCCGCGGATTCACCACTTTGCCGCCCTGCGTAATCAGAGTGCCCTCGGTGATCTCGTCCTCGGTATCGATCTTGAGGTTGCCTTCGTCCACCAGGTGGAGGAGGAAGGTGGCGACATTCTTGGCATACATCTGACTGGCATGGAACGGAATCGTGGAGGGGATATTGATCGGGCCGATGATCTTGACGCCACCTTCGACAACGTCTTCTCCGGCCTTCGTGAGCTCGCAGTTGCCGCCGCGCTCGGCAGCCAGATCGACGATCACTGAGCCGGGGTGCATGCCCTTGACCATTTCCGTCGTGACCAGGATCGGAGCCTTCTTGCCGGGGATCGCCGCCGTTGTGATGACGACGTCGCTTGCGCCGACCACCGATAGCATCATTTCCCGCTGTTTCTTGTAAAAGTCCTCGCCGAGCTCCTTGGCATAGCCACCCGCGTCCTCGGCGGTATCGGTTTCGAGCTCGAACTCAACGAATTTCGCGCCGAGACTCTCCACCTGCTCCTTGACGGCAGGACGGACATCGTAGGCTTCGACGATCGCCCCCAGCTTTTTGGCTGACGCGATGGCCTGGAGCCCAGCAACGCCGGCGCCGACCACGAAAACCCTGGCCGGTGCGATCGTCCCCGCAGCTGTCATCATCATTGGAAACATCTTGGGTAGCTCGTTGGCTGCGAGGAGGACAGCCTTGTAGCCGGCGATTGTGGCCATCGACGACAGGACGTCCATGCTCTGGGCGCGTGTTATGCGGGGCATCATTTCCATCGAGAAAAGAGTCGCGCCCTTGTCCGCCAGCGCCTTGTTGGCATCGTGTTCGGTGAGTGGCTCGCACATGCCGACGATCGCCTGACCGTCGCGGATCAGGTCGAGGTCGGCCTTGCCCTGCTCAGGGTTGGCTCCCAGGGCCCGTACTTGGGCGATCAGGTCGGCCTTCTGAAAGACCTCCGCTCGACTGGAAACCAACTTCGCCCCTTTGGCGCTGTATTCATCGTCCAGGAAGCCCGCGGCATCTCCGGCCCCACTCTCAATAACCACTTCGATGCCGGCCTTCGCCAGCTGTGGTACGAGAGCGGGCACCATGGCAACGCGAGCTTCGCCCGGCAAACTCTCTTTGACGATTCCGACGATCATAGGTGTCCGTCCCTTCTAGCGTGGCCGGAACCCGGTGGCCCTCGGCCACGATCTGGTGTTGAAGGAGGCGGGGAGGGGGAGGAGCCCACCCTGAAGCCACCGTCGCAAGATGCTACCACTTTCCTTAACCGAGGAAAAGATATTAGTAAAAATATTCACAAGCGAGGTTTTCGAAACCTATCTGCCTTGTTTTGACTGTGTTTTTGGCGTCGTGCGGGCTCGGGTTACAATATTCGTACGGCGTAAAAACGATCTCATTGCTCCGGGAACCAGAGGGATTCCGGCGGCCGATCAGAGAATGCCCGAAAGGATTGGCGTTGACTCGAAGAACCTGTCTGTGTGTGCTGATTACGGCTCTTTTGGTAATGGTGGTCACGACTGCTTCCTCCGCCGAAGGTGGGGAGAGACGTGGAGAGGTCGGCCTCCAGCTCGGCATTCGCTGGGTGGATCGCGACATCGTGCCTGACGACAGCAACGGGCTCGGTTTCGTGTACGGCCTCGAAGGCGCGTGGGCTATCAACGAGCGGTGGGCGCTCTTTGCAGACCTCAACTTCTCAACGCACGACAGCAAGGACTTTTGTCGGAGAACCGATTCCTGTAATGCGCTGACGCCGGAGTCCGAACACAAGGTTTTGACCTTGGGATTCGAGCGACGCTTCAAACGTGGCGAGAGGGGTGGCCGTTGGGTCCTGGGACTGGCCACCGGTGCTTTGGATGTGGAATGGAACGGCATTCAGCTTCACAACGGGGTGTTGTCGGTCAGCTTTGGCCGGCGAACACCGCTCGGGCCGGGTTTTCTTCGGTGGTGTGTTCGAGTGGAGACGGGGATTTTCCCGAATACCGACAACCAGTTGCAGGGCGCTCTCGACGAGCTTCGCCAAACAAACGTCGTCTTTCTCGTTGGGTGGGGGGCGGGTTTCGGCGCCAGACACTGATGGAGGAGTCGTTCGGGTAGACTGGCAGCGATGCGTCACGTCATTGTCTCGAGGTTTTCGGTTCCAAGGCCCCAGGACCCGGCCAACGCCGACAGGCATCACGACAAAGCCTGGCTCGACCATAGGCTCGAGTTGTTCTTTCAGTTCTTTGTTCCCAGCGTGAGCCGCCTTGAGGTGCCGGCGGTGCTTCTGTGCTCATCGAAGAGTGCTGCTTACGTCCAAGACATGTTGAGCGGTCTGGAATGGGTTGAAGTTGCTGTCCAGGACGAATGGTATGGAGGGTGGATCGGCGGCGCCGATCAAATCGTGACCCGCGTGGACTCCGACGATGCTATTCATCAAGGTTGGCTGGCTGCAGTGGAGGCCGCACCGGTCGAAGCTGACGTCTGTTGCACCAGAGATTTCTTGCGATATGACATGTCTTCGGGCAGGCTCTGTGCTTATTCCCGAGGCGATCCGTCGCCGCTGGCGGCGTTCCGAAATGGTCACAATCCGTTTGCCCAAGATCATGCCGGGCTTGACCGCCATTACCGGGTGCACAACATCGCCGGACCGTATCTGTTGCAGGTCTTTCACGGCGGTAACGTCAGCAGCCGACGCCCCTCGTGGTATCGCCGCCGCCTGCCCCTTGAGCATCTCGAGGCTTACGGTATTCGGTGATTGGCGCCTATTTGGGGGGTTTCAGAGGGCCGAAGAGTTGAGTTTTGAGTTATGAGTTATGAGTTTAGAGATGTTTCCAACGCGATTTGTCCTCCGTAGGGCGTGTGCTTGCTCGAACTCAAAACTAAAAACTAAGAACTCAAAACTGGTCTTTTAGCGGTTTGCCAGCGGTAAGAGCACCACCATCTTGGTGCCGCCACCGCCACGCGGCTTGGCCTCGATCCTGCCTCCATAGGATTCGACGATCGCTCGGACCAGGGCGAGACCGAGGCCGGTATGGCCGGATCCTGCGGCGTCATCTGGCCGGTAGCTGAAGAAGCGATGAAAAATACGATCGCGGTGCTCGTCAGGAATGCCGGGGCCTTCGTCGGAGATGGTGACCTCGGCATTTTTGCCTACCGAACGGAGAGCCACGGTAACGTGGCCAGATGACGGTGAAAAGCTGACCGCGTTGTCGATCAGGTTCTCAAAGACCTGGGTCAGGCGATCGGCTGAAGCCTCTACCGTGACGTGGGCGTCGGTGAGTGCGAGATCAAAGTGGATCCCTGAGTGAGCGTTGCGCAATCGAAAGCCGTCGACGAGGGCTGACAAAAGCTGATCGAGCGCCACTTCAGTAAGTTCTTCGTCGTCGAGGTCGGCGTCTATACGCGATATCTCCCGCGCCTCGGAGAGCAGACGTTCCATCCGCGCGACATCCTTCTGGATCATTTCCAGGAACCGTCTTCGTTCGCCAGGTTCGACGTCTTCGAGAGCCATATCGGTGGCGGTTCGGATCGATGCCAGTGGGTTTTTGAACTCGTGCGAGACATCCGCGGCGAAGGCTTCAGTCGATCGCAGGTGCTGCTCGAGTTCACGCGTGAGCTCAGCAAGAGCGCGCTCGAGATCGCCGATCTCGTCCCGCCGCGCACTCGCGGCAAAACCACCCTTCAGACGTCCGCGGCGATCGAGAATGTCGCCGGCTCGCTCGCGCAAACGTGCCAGAGGGCGGGCGATGGTGGTTGCGGCAACCAGACTCAGCACGACGGCCGCGCCGAGGCTGAGAAGAAACACCTTGAAGACATCAAGCCGCACCGCGTCCAGCGCCTGCAGGATGCGGCCTGTGGACTGTGAAACGAGCGCGATCCCTTCGACCGCGCCTTCGACCCGCACCGGTATCGCGATATGAAGTGTCACCGAGCGGCGAGGAGCAGGACTGATCCTGGTCGCTGCGCCGTAGCGGCCGTCGAGGGCACTCTGTACCTCGGGTCGCAACAATAGATCGCTGGAGATGTCGGTGTCGTGGGCAGATCCTGAATCACCCGAGGTACCACGCAGCAACCGAAATGGGAGTGAGCCGAGGCGGTAGAGAAAGCTCTTTTCGCTTCCGGTGGACGGATTGTCCGTTGGAATCGCGGCCTCGCCGTTCTCGAGGCGTGGACCGAGGAGAGCAGAGTCCGCGACGACCTCACCGTTCAGATCGACCACCCTGAGACGCGCGAGGTGACGCTGCCCGAGCTGGACGAGAATTCGCTCGGCGTCTTCTCCCTCGAATCTGTCGCGCGCCTCGATCGCTGCGGCGAGAAGACGACCCTCCTGGGCCATGGTGCGTTCCTGAGCGACGAGAAGGTGGCGCTCGTAGGTGTCGAGGAACAGGACGCCACCGACTGGTAGAAAGACCAGCAGCACGTTGAAGGCGAGCAGTCGGAGTGAGATGCGGGAGGGGAGGCGAAGTTTCATTGTCGGAGGATTATGACGACTCCTCGGTGTAGCGGTAGCCGAGGCCGTAGACCGTCTCGACGCCGTCGAATGACTCGTCGACCGCAACGAATTTCTTGCGGATGCGCTTGATGTGGGAGTCGATCGTGCGATCGGAGACAAAGGTGTCGTGCGGGTAACCTTCATTCATGAGCTGTTCCCGGGTCTTGACGTGGCCCGGACGGCGGGCGAGGGCGTGCAGGATCATGAACTCGGTCACGGTCAGGCCGACCGTCGTCTGACCCCACCGAGCGGTATATCGCCTCAGGTCGAGTTCGAGATTCCCGACCCGCAGCAACTCTTCCTCGGGCCCCGCGGTCGCATCTCGTCCCAGTGCCACTCGCCGGAACAGGACCTTGACCCGTGCCAGCAGTTCTCGCATGGAAAATGGCTTGCAAAGGTAATCATCGCCGCCGAGTTCGAGACCGAGGACTCGGTCGAATTCCTCGTCACGAGAGGTAAGGAATACGATCGGCACGTTTTCGGACACCGCCCGCACCTTGCGGCAGAGCTCGAGCCCGTCCATCCGCGGCATGATGATGTCGAGGATCAACAACTCAGGAAGCTCTTGATGGAAGGCCTCCCATGCGGTGAGACCGTCGCCGTAGGTGTCGACGCGGTAGCCTTCGCGTTCGAGGGCGAAGGCGATGTTGTCGCGAATATTCTGCTCGTCCTCGACTACTGCGATGCGTTCGCTCATACTTCGAGCGTAGCTGACCGCTTCAGTCAGCGCAATCACACCCGCCAATCGAGAGCGCTTCTCGCTTCGGCGGGCAAGGCCAATTCAGAGCGCCCTGCCGCATCGGCGACACAGGTGCCACTCTTCGCATTGTTTGCCCGAGAGGGGTTTCTGAATTGGGGAGCGACGAATTCAAACAATGCGAAAGGTGGCACCCCCCTCGCCGCCAATTTGAAGCGCTTGGCCGTACGAAAAAAAAGGCGCTGCCGAAGCAGCGCCAGTGCAAGGTGGGATAAGTATCCCGAGTATTTATTTGGCGGTAGGCTTGTTGGCCGTGGTCGCCTTCTTGGCCGGAGCCTTCTTGGGCGTTTTCGCCTTCTTGGCTGCAGGCTTTCTTGCTGCGGTGGCCTTCGGCTTGGCCGCGCTCTTGGTGCGCAGGTTGTCGACCGCGACTGTCAGATCCTCGACCTTTTTAGTCAGGGTCTCGATCTCGTCCTTGGTGGGCACTCCGATGCGGTGGATGACCGCCGTCATCTGGTCGTCGACTGTGCGGCCGAAGGTCTCCCAGTAGCTCTCGGCCACCGTTTTCATACCAGAAACGGTTCCTTTGGCCTTTTCGACCTGTTTCTTGCTTTTACCCTCGAGCTTCTCACCCTGCTCCATGAGATTGGAGAAGAATTTTCCGCCCTCTTGTTCGGCCATGGCGACTGCACCGAGACCGGCCAACCACACCTTGTGGGCGGATTCCATGATGTCGTTCTGAATCTCTTTGCTCTTCTTCTTCTTCTTCTTGGCCATCTGAGTCCTCCTTGCCGGGCGTTGCCGGCGTTCGTAATTTTTAGATTCCGGCTCTGCCGCAATGCGGCATATCTGTCAAGAGAGAATATAACGCGCTGCGGCAAGATTGTCAACATTTTTCTGCCGCGCTGCGGCAGAAAACTTGTAATTGATTGTAAAAAAGCGATTTAATAATCCTATTTCGCATACGAGGAGACGAGAAACCCCATGCCATGGGTCGCGTGATTCTTGCCGCGAAGCGGCGAAAACAACCGGAGATTCCGTGAGACTCAAATTGAATTGGCCGAGGACCGGAGACCGCTGGGCCTGCCAGGCCCCGACTCGCCGCCGGAAAGGTAGGGTGGGCGGAAGCCGGCGATCGATCCACTCGCTGGCGAGGTGAGTCGCGACGGCCGCAGGCCGTCAGCAGGCCCCAGGCCTCAAGCCTCAGGCCTTCCTACCAACCGTTTGGAAAGGAGGTGTCGACGTCAATTGCCGATTTTACGAGCTCTTTGGCGGCCTTCGCATAGGGAAGCAGGGCGAAAAGGCTGCCTTTGGCGAGCTTGAGCTTGCCACCCATCAGACCGACGATGGGATCGGTCTTTCCTCCGAGCACGCTCTTCCAGGCCTTCGGCTCGGCCTTGATGAGGTAGGGAGTGTCCTCGAGCTCGTTTTCGCTCGTCGCTTTGGCGCCACGGCAGTCGCCATGCCACAGATCGGCGACCACGATTCTCTCCTCCGGTACGCCCATCTCGGGGTCGGGAGTCATGACCATGGCGATGGCCCCCTCCCATTTCTCGGCGGCCTTCTTGTAGTCGTGATTAGCGTTGATGCTGTCGTTCCAGAGCTGCGCCCAGTCGTCGGTGAAGATCTCTGCAGCCATGCGTCCTCCGATTCAGTAGGGTTCTGACGGGATTCAGAATAGCGGACCGAGCGCTACCTCTCAAGCGGCACGGCGCCTCCCGCGTCGGCGTGGAGGGTGCCACCCTTCGCATTGTTTGATTTCGTCACGGTTCGGATTGGCAGCGCCTCCAGGGCAAACAATGCGAAGAGTGGCACCTGTGTCGTCGAAGTCACAACGCGCTTCCCAATGGAGGGTGGCACTCTGTTCGTCGATGGGAGACCCGCGAAGCGCTCTCACGTTCTGCCAGTCACGTAATGGACTGCATCGTCGCGGAAACGACCGACATAGCGTCGAAATGGTTCGGTGACGACTTGAGGGACTGACAGATACATCAGGTGTCCAGGTCTGCCTTGGGTGGCTTGGAAGAGCCACGATGCCACTTGGTGGATGTTGACGCGCGCAATGTCGCGGCGGCTGAAAACGTTGGCCAGATACAACGGTGCAAGATCCCTCGCCTCCGGTTCGGCAAGGCTTGCGGTCCAAGGCTGTGGCCGAAGATCAGTTGGGAATCGCTTGAGCTCCTTCGGCGGACGGTTGCGGATGGCGTAGAGGAAGAGACGGTTGAAGGCGCTCGCCATGAGGCGTGGGTTGATACAACGGATGGCCGGAACATAGAAAATGTGCTGTCGGTTCGGCGCGTCCTCCCCAATCTGGTCGAATGTACCGTCGATGCCGTCCTTGAGGCGCATGAGGTCGGTGAACAGCTCTCCGTCTCCGGTGCGCAGATGAAGCGGAAAACGCCAGAAGGGCACCAGGTCCCAGCCGGGCTCGTCGGGAAGGGGAATGTGGCCGTACGGAACATCGGTCTTACGGCCCTCTACCACATCGCATACGCGATAGCAGTTGTGGCAAAAATGGAGGACCGCATCTGGGTCGAAGGAAAATTCGTGGCCGCAGGTTGGGCACTCCATCGGCACGAATCGAAGACCCCGGCCGGGTTGGCGCGCCTCCTGAGGAAGCTCGATCAGCGCGGATTCGTCGATCCTCGGTGCGGGCCCGACAACCGAGCCCGCAGCGCCATCGAGCAGGACGGTTTCGTCAATCTCGGGGCCGCGGACCTCTGCGATCCACCAGGGACGCCATACGACCGCCGTGATTTCGCGCGTGAATCTCGAGCCGAGTTTGATGACCTGAATGTCACGGGTCAAGCGTTTTCGGTCGAGGTCGCCAAATCCCCTCTCCAGATCCTCATCGCTCCCCTCCATCGGCAAGCTCTTCATATCGGAGGCGAGATCGACAGCGGGACGCAACGCCCGGAGATAACTGAGTTTTCCCATGGGTGGAAGATCGACGTCGGTAGTGGCGCTCAGCGACGCTTCGATTGTCCCGACGTCGAACCGCAGGAGCTTTTCGTGGTCGCGCGGTGAGCGACCAAACGTAGCCTGATACAGCGTGCCCATGCCATGTCGATAGGGAGTCAGAAAGTGCATGGTTTGGCCGACGTGAAGGTTGTCAGCGAGTTTGGCGCGGTAGCCGTCTGCCTTTCTCGAAACCGCGATCTCGGCGCCGTCGACGGCGGCGTCAAACTCCGGTCGGCTGACCAGGGCTCCGCTTGAAGAAGCCTCGGTAGCGCTGCGGGCGAGGGGCGCCACCATGTTGCGATAGAGCTTGAGGTAGTACTGGTATCGATAGTGGTCGAGCAGTGCCTCACGCAAAACGTTTGTGTCGTAGACCCGTTCAGGCAGGGTGACCAGGAGGGTTTCCTCGTGGCCAACGACAAGGTGGTCACTGCCGCAGAACGAACAATGGGCCATATGGTGGAGGACCGGCACCGGCACCGCCGCGCCACACTCGGTGCACGTCACTTCAACGCAGTAGTGATTTTCGATGACTGTTTCTTCACTGTCTTCCGTGGCGCTCGGACCTGAGGGATCTGATCGCGATTGCCGGCCGTCTCTATTGTGCTGGGGCTGTGTGCTCGCCAGTTTTCTCTCGAGCCGGTCGAGAAGGTGCTGTCCTCGGTCGGGGGACGCTTTGATGAATGGGCTCAATGGCGTGTGGACGAGGGCCCAGATCCCACCCACAATCATGCTTGGAACGTACATCCAGAGGTTGTGAATCCCACCGGTGAGGATCAGGCTGAATTGAGCGAGAAGAACACCAAAAACAGTTTCCAGGATCGGACGCCCGAGAGCGGCGAGGCCGGTTCCAGGCAGAAGCGCGTTGAGTGCAATGGCCAGTTGTGGGGCGGGTTGCTGTGGGCGGAGCCACATGGCGGCGACGACAGCTGCCAGAGGCGGCAATAGGACGGCGACAACAGTCCAGAAAGCAGTCACACCAGCTCCTTGACCACAATATTGCCACGCGCCAGGGCTTTGAGAATCGGTACGACCTGCTGTGTCTCGTCGATTCCGAAGAATGGATCGGCCAGGGCTCCCTCAAGCAGTTTGAAGAGGGCTGCGAAGGCTTCTTCGTCTGAGCAATCGGTCTGCAACACCGCTCGGCAAGCGTCAAAATCCTTGCCCTTTGGAATGCCTCCTGCGAGGATTCGTTGTACGAGGCGTCGATGCTCGTCGATGGCATTCCGGAGTTTTTCGGTCATGGCCACTTCCATGATAGCCGCACCGGTATGACGACCCCACCGAGAGCCAGGCAAAAGGAGAGAACGCCCATGTTGGATCTACGCGGCAGACGAGTGGTTATTTCTGGAGGATCGAGTGGAATCGGGCTCGCGACGGCGCGGATGCTGGCCTCGAATGGCGCTGAGGTCTGCCTGACCGCTCGGCGCGCGGACCCACTGTCAGCCGCGGCCAAAGAAATCGGAGAAAACTCGTGGGCGTGGCCGTGCGATGTTGCCGACCCGGATTCAGTGGCGGCGCTCGCTGCAGAGACCAGAAGCCGGTGGGGGGCGGTTGACGGCCTGGTCAACAACGCCGGTGTCGCCCCCATGGCTCGCCTCGATGAAACCACGAATGATCTATGGGACGAGGCCTTTGCGATCAACGTCCGGGGTCCGTTTCTGCTGTGCCGGGAGCTGGGCTCGATGCTGCAAGATGGGACCTCACCGGCAGTGGTCAACGTCTCCTCGACCCTCGCGGAAAGGGCGATTCCGGGTATGGCGGCTTACAACGCATCCAAGGCGGCCCTCAACCAGTTGACCCGTTCTCTGGCCCTCGAGTGGGCGCCGCAGGTGCGGGTCAACGCTGTGATGCCCGCGGTGGTTGACACGCCGATTCACGCGTTGCGGGGAATGACTTCCGAGCAGGTCCAGGCGATGGGCGAGATGCATCCCATGAAGAGGGTTGGGCAGCCGGAGGACGTGGCGGCGATGATCGTCTTCCTGCTCTCGGACGCCTCGTCGTGGATGACGGGCACGGTCATCCCAGTCGATGGCGGAATCCTCGCCGGCTGACGCCTCCACCCGTCCACCCGATTCTGGATACTAGATCCTAGATGCTGGATCCGCCCGCCCACCCTTGACATTGCGCCAGACGGACGCACGTATTGAGTTCATCCAGCATCCAGCATCGAGTATCAGCCTTCGGGCGGCGTGATCTCAATTCGGCGAGCGTCGGCGTCATCGGTGGTGATCGCAACGCGCCAGATTCGTGCATCGGCCGGGATCCATCTCGCCAGAGTGTTCTTCGGCCACTCCACAGCGATGATTGCGGTGGGATCAGAGAGCGCATCTTCGAGGCCGATCTCGCGCAGATCTGCGATGTTCTCAGCAAGACGGTAGAGATCGACGTGGTGAAGGACGGTGATTTCACCCACACCACATTCATAGCTTTGCAGGAGAACGAAAGTCGGCGAGGATACGAGGTCGGGATTGCCGCCGAGGCCGTCGACAAGCCCACGAACGAAGGTCGTCTTTCCGGCCGCCAGCTCGCCCTCGAGCAACACCACGTCCGCGGTCCGCATCCGTGAGGAGAATTCCAATCCCGCGGCTTCGGTCGCCCCTGCCGAATCGCTGATGAAGACGTCGGACGGAGTCACCGGCCCTCGAGCTCTCGCCATGCCTCGGCGATCAGCGTCGGCAGAGTGGATGCGGGCACGGCTGCCGGCCACTTCTCTCCGCCAAGCTCGCCGGCTCGCCCGTGGAGCCAACACCCGACAATGGCCGCGCGCACTGGATCCAGACCCTGGGCAAGAAAGGAGCCGATGGTCCCGGTGAGGACATCACCGGAGCCGCCCGAGGCGAGTCCTGCGTCGCCGGTCGGGTTGATGAAGACCTCGCCATCCGGGTCGGCGATAACCGTTCGGAAGCCTTTGGCTACAACTACCGCCTGCGTGCGCTTGGCAGCGTCTTGTGCGGCGGCAACCCGATCCGAAACGACGTCTTCGGTTTTCCGGCCGAGCAGCCGAGCGAGTTCCCCGGGGTGGGGCGTCAATACCGGGGGTTGTTCTCGTCCTGCGAGGCGTTCCGGCCGGCCTGCGATGAGATTGATGGCGTCGGCATCGAGAAGCAGGCTGCCTTTCCAGGTGTCGAGGATCCACTCGAGAGTTGCGGCGGCGCCGTCGCCGGTGCCCATGCCCGGGCCGGTGGCGACCGTTGTCATTCGGTCGATCAATTCGTCGAGGCCTTCAGGGCCCGTCATTTCCCCGCGGTCGTTAGCAGGCATTGCGTGGGTCATCGCCTCGAGGCACGCTCCATCGACAACCGGCACTACTGGTTTCGGGACCGCCATCGTCACCAATCCAGCTCCCGCGACGACCGCCGCCTGAGCGGCCATTGCGACGGCGCCACCGCGTCCCTCGGCGCCTGCGACGACGAGGAGATGACCAAAGCCGCCCTTGTGGGAGGTTGGCTGCCGGTGGGGCAGAAGTAGGGCGACATCAGCTGCCTCGACCCAGCCGAGTTTGGAACCGCTCTCCAAGACAGTCCGTGGGATGCCGATATCGACTACAGCCACCTCCCCACAGTGGAGACAGGCCGGCGGCAGCACGTGACAGCGTTTGAGGGCGGCAATGGTCACCGTGAGTTCTGCGGGCATTACCGGACCCGCCACTCTGGCCGACGAACCGCTGAGCCCGGTCGGCACGTCGACCGCGACCGCACTCAGCGCGGCCTCTTCGACCCGCCGCACGACCTCGGCCAACCGACCGCCGAGCGGGCGGTCGATACCTGTGCCGAGAAGGGCATCCACGACGAGGTCCGGCGCGTGGTGCTCGAGTTCGGAATCCAAGGCTGAAAGATCTTCAGCTTCGACCACTGCGATCGGCACGCCGGTTCGTTCCGCCTGATCGAAGTTTTCGGCCGCGTCTGGACTCAGGTTTGCTGGGTCGGCGAAGAGAAGGACTTTGGCCTCGAGGCCACCGCCGATCAGCAGTCGTGCCGCCGCGAGGCCGTCACCACCGTTGTTTCCAGGCCCACAGAGGATGAGAATCCGCCGGACCTCTGGATAGCTGTCGCGGAGGGCATCGACGACGCCCGCAGCCGCGTTTTCCATCAACTCTAGACCGGATATGCCCAGATCTTCGATGGTGTGTCGATCCGCCTCTCGCATCGATTCGTTGTCGAGCACAGGAAGCATGGTTCCTCCTCAGGTCCGAGGTCAGTCGACCCAGTGCAGGACGTCGCGGATCACCGACCACCTCGGGCTTCGGGGCACGGCCGTCCGGCCGAGGATCCAGTGGTCGCGAAGACGTGATACGAAACCCATGTCTCGCATAAGATCGATCCAGAGGTCCAGGAAGCGGAGGAACTCGGCGTCGCCAGGTGCGGTAGCGTATCCGAGAGGCCACGCGGCGCCTTGTCTGAATGGAAGGACCGCCTGGAACTCGGGGTATTTCAGGGTCCATGCGGATCCGGCCTCGGCGCTGATGATGAGGCCGTCGGTCGGCGGTGTCTCGGCTTCGAAAAAGTCCGCGACCCGGGGGATTGGAATGGCTTCCGCCGTGGGGAGCCGTCGTTCCACGAGGCGGACAAGGTTTTCATCGTTCACCACTCCGAGACGGAGGCCCGCCGTTCTCCGGAGCTCGTCGAGGGTGTCGAACTCATTGCGGATGTGGTCGGGCACCACGAGCGCAGGAGTCAGCTCGATGTAGCTTCGGGTGAAAGCAACCTCGAGGAACTGAGAGGGGCTCGCTGCGATACCTGACATGATCACATCGCAGTGATCCAGGGCGAGGTGATGGGCGATGTTGTCGGGATGGTCGAACGGGACCAGTTCAAGCGTGACGTTGAGGTCGATCGCCAGCTGGTGGGCCATCTCGATATCGAACCCGACCACCTCGTTGTCGGCGTTGACGTAGGAAAACGGGAGGTTTTCGGAGAGATAGCCGACGCGGATCGTGGCGCGTTCGCGGATTCGATCGAGACGGGATTGGCCTTCCCGAAGAGGCTGCGGATTGGGGACCGCTTTATCGAGGATTTTTGTCGGCGCCGGATCGGCGATTTTCTGCATGCCTTCGATGATGTTGACCTGGCCCTCGGCTCGGGAGAAGAACCAACCGAGGTAGCTGTGGGTCGCCACCGTGCTGATGACAACAAGCAGAACAGTCGCCGCGACGGCGGTGACCGAACGCCGACCGTGAAACTGTGCCTTTCCGGTGACCACTGCGGCTGTGATAGCGGTGAAGGTGAAGAGGTGCATGGCGCCAACCATCGACGATACGTGCCCGTTGATGATCCCGGACAGGAGGAAGAGATGGAAGAGATCGGCGGGGAGATGGAACTGGTTCAAAAGGTACGGCACGGCGACCGTGACCTTGGCGAAGAAGCTGGGCAGGCCGGTGATCGCCAGAGAGGGATACTGGAGGGCTTCCAGAGGTCGACCGACGAACCAGGCACCGAAAGGGATGAAGATCAGGGCGAGCAGTCTGCCAATGTTGGGAAACGGGAATCCGATCGGCAGCGTGATGTCGATCGCTCCGTCGACCTCATCACCGCCCATATCGTGATTCCGATAGAGCTCCTTGAGGTTCTCGATCAGGAGGGGTAGCACGATGAAGTAATTGTTGGCGGCAAAGGCGGTCAGCAACGCGCTGCGCGACGAGTTCAGGATCTCGCGGTATGTGAACGGAGTGACAGCGGTGACGGCTAACGGGAGGACGACAAACGAGAGGATGAATGCCGCTGAGATGTAAATGATCATGTAGGCCTGGAGACGGCCCATCTCGTCTACCGTGATCGTTCCCGCCGCGCTGGCGGCAATTGCGAAAACACCGTAAGGCGTTAGTTTTGCCATCCAGAGGGTGACCCTGGACATGGCGTCGAGCATCACCCGCAATGGCTCGATCACGCTCTCCTTGCGGGTGATGCCGATGAAAGCGATGCCGACGCAGATGCAGAAGACGACCACGCCCGGAACCAGGTTCTCTGAAAGTGAACGGAAGGGGTTTGCAGGAATGTACAGCGCCAGGAAATCGACGCTCTCCGGGGGGTTGAGCAGCGAGGTGCTGAAGAACCCGCCGGTCTGCCACTCGGGGAGCGCTTGCGGCATGAGGAGGATGATTGCGATGGAGATCCCCCAGAGTGCCAGCATCACGATCGCTGCTCTCGCGGCGATATGACGTGCGGTATCCAGGGTCAGGCTGCCGATATTCACGATCAGCGCGAGGACGATGTAGGGAAGAACCGTCATCTGCATGAGCGCGATATAGGCGTTGCCGATGATCGACAGCCCACCGCATATTTCGCCAAAGAAAAGCCCGCAGGCGATTCCGGCCGAAAGCCCGATGACGATCTTCCGGGAGAGGGTCATTTTCGGCCGCTGAGAGGTCGATCCTTTGGTCTCTTCGGATGCCACCGCCGATTTTTCTTCCTCTGCCACGACTACTCTTCGATCCACGGCGCGGTATCGGTGGGAGGTCGTTGGTCGAAAAGAACGAGGGCTTCTCCCCACTCGTCGATGCGCGCCTGGATGAGATCGACGAGCTCGTCGCGGCGGGCGAAGATCGCGTCGATCTCGGCTGGAGTCAGGAAGGGCGAAAGGACCTTGTCAGCCGAATTCCGGTCAAGCTCCCTGAGAGCCTGCCAGACTTTACGGTCGCAGTGAGTGATCATCTCCGGATACAGCAGCTCTTTAGATCGATCGAAACAGCGAGAGCAGTCGATAAACCACAATCTCCAGTTTCCGTCGATGAGCGTGTTGCCGAGATTGCTGTCGCGGTTGGCTACGAGATTGTCAAAAAGCTGCAGGGTCGACCTCTGCTGGTTGAAGCGCGCGATCTCGGGTGGAGCAAACGACTGCTCGCGGCGCTCGGCTTCTGTGATGCTGCCTTCGACCCAGATTTGCAGCACGCCCTTGTTGCCCTTGATCGTTCGAATAACGGTCGGCGGCATGCGGTTGAGGCCGAGCAGTCGGTCGACGTGGTAGGCGGCGACGTCGTAGACGTAAGAGTCCCTCCACTGGAGGTAGAGCTTGGCGTGGCCGGTGGCGGTCGGGTCCCGTATGTTTTTCTTTTCTTCGTCAATGTCTTTGAAGGCGGCGTTGAAGTGGTGAGAATCAGCGGCGAGCAATATCTTCTTCGGCCGGCTCACTCCCACCGGGATCTTCGATCGTGACACCACGGAAGCTGCGCGAAGTTGCTCTTCGACCGCCTCGTCCGATTGAAACGGTAGCGGTTGGCCGTCGACATCGATGAAGAGGTAGCCCTCAAATCGTTCGCCGGCAGAGGCGGAGGGCACCTGGTCCTTGTCGCTTGCCGAAATCGGTGCGATCCCGACCAGCGTTGCCCATGCTAAGACCAACAGCATCCGACTCGTCTGCGTTAATTGCGACGACATCAGATTCCCCCCGTTTCGATTTCTTCTGAGTGCGATTCTACTTCAGTCTTTGGCCCAGGGAGCTTTTTCAGACGGCGGGTCGACTTCGTAGAGAACGCCGGCCTCACCCCTTTCATCGATCAGCTTCTGGAAGTGTTGGACCACTTTATCGCGGCGTGCCAAAAGCGCTTTGATCTCGGAGCGGCCGAGGTGTGGGGACAGGCTTTCCCTGACTTCGTCCTCATTGAGGCTCTTCAGGCCCTGCCAAAGGCCTCGCTCGCAATGGCTGATTTTTTCGAGTGGATAATAAATCGTCTTCGTGGCGCCAAAACACCGGCTGCAATCGATGAACCACTGACGCCAGTTCGGATCGATGATGAGGTTACCCAGATTGCTGTCCCGGTTCGCGACGATATTGTCAAAGATCTGCATGATCAGGCGCTGCTGATTCCAGCGCCTTTGATCCGGTGGATCAACCTTGAGTACGCGCGCAAGGTCGGCCGAGTTGACGGTTTTGGCGAGCCAGATGCTGACGGCCCCCGAATCCTGTTTGATGGTCCTCGGTACGACCGGTGGTACCCGATCGAGGCCGAGCAGACGATCCAGTTCATATGCCGCAATGTCGTATCGATAGCTGTCACGCCAGTCGAGCGAAAAATGTTTGCGGCCGTTGATGATATCGGTGACCTTGCGCCGTTTGATGTCAATGTTCTTGAATACCGCGTAGGCTTCGAAACCCTCACCTTTGAGCGTCAGCTTTTGTGGAAGAGTTTTTCCAGTGGGAACCGAAGACGCCTTGATGACCTCGGCCTCGGCAAGAAACGCCTCGATATCGCCATCGGTCTGGATCGGAAGCGGCTGTCCCCCGGTGTCCAGAAAGAGGTAGCCCTCGAAACGCTCGCTTGTGGAAACGCCATCGGCTTTGACGACCTCGACCTGCGGGGGTGCCTGGCGCTCCTCGCCCCCAGACACCAGGGGAATCCCCATGATCGTGGCGCATGCCACCGCACGCACCATCCGCCCGAAATGTGTGAAGTTCATGTTCCTCCCTGTTCTGTTGCCGTTGGGAGGATTCTACACGAACGACGAGTCAGTCGTTTCCCCAGGGAGCTGTTTTGGAGGGTGGGTCGACGTCGTAGAGTACCGCGGCCTCCCCCTTCTCATCGATGAGTTTCATGAAGTGCTGCACCAGCTTGTCGCGGCGTGTCATGAGGGCTTTGA
>Ga0316198_10000249_pt1 | contig 26270 bp, 26 predicted proteins | sample OudBieAanoxic_MG_FD_204935 | JGI IMG/M metagenome (GOLD analysis project Ga0316198, IMG submission 204935) | Coastal sediment microbial communities from Oude Bieten Haven, Netherlands - site A anoxic | ecosystem: Environmental > Aquatic > Marine > Coastal > Sediment | place: Netherlands... | reverse complement strand
GATGTGTGCGCACATGTGTCCGCGCGGCGTGCTCAAGCTCGAGAACAGCTGGGACCGGCCCGAGGACAAGGAGCGTCAACGACTTTCGGTCGTCGACTTCTAGCGGTCATTCAAACGCGCGAGTCCACGCCCGCAGGACATCAATCGAGAAAAGCACAAACCGGATTTCGTCCAACACCCAGGCACGCTCGTGCACGACCGCCGCCGAAACGGCCGCCGCGTCCTCGACTGGGTAACCATAGACACCGCAAGAGATCGCAGGAAACGCGATCGAGCGAAGCTCGTGCGCCACAGCCAATTCGAGCGACGAGCGGAACGCGGAGGCCAGGAGCTCAGCGTCCCGTGGGTGTCCTCGGTAGACCGGACCCACCGTGTGAATGATGTAGCGCGCCGGAAGCTCGAAGCCAGGTGTGATTCGGGCCTCGCCGGTCGGACAGCGGACGCCCGGTTGGACCTCGGGAATCGCGCGGCAGGCTTCGAGAAGGGCGGGGCCGGCCGCTCGATGGATTGCGCCGTCAACACCACCCCCGCCGAGCATCTTCCGGTTGGCGGCGTTCACGATCGAGTCGGCGGCTTCTTGGGTTAGATCACCCGGTAGGATGTGTACCCTAGGCATCACCGAGAGCCGTCCTCCGGGAGCACCGAGGGGGCCGGCCTGCCCATCAGCTTTTCGAAGGCCGTGGGTCCGAGGGCCTCAGCCATCAGTCGGTCGAGTCGCATTTCGACCGCTTCTTTTTCATCGGGAGAGTCATAAACGAAGGCGATTCCCATGCCTGCCGGGCGACTGCTGCGCGACTGTGCGACCTCGACGACCCATCGGACGACCCCCTGGAGGACGATGCCATCTTCGAGCTGTGGCGCCTGAATCGTGAAGGAGAGCACAGTCCCCACCTGAAGGGGGCGATCGGTTCGAATGAAGGTCCCACCCTGACTGATGTTTTGGGTGTAGTCGGAGAGGAGAGCGTTCAGCCGTTCGTATTTCACCGTCAATTCGAGCGCGGCTCGACCCGATTCCCGACGCTCTCGACCTCCCTCGGACATGCCGGGTCGAGGTTAGGGGGCCGGGCAGGTTGCGGCAACAACACGGTCGCTTGACGACGAATCGGCCACTGCCTAACCTACGAGCCCTATAACTCGGACGTTCCGCATCTGCGTTGAGCGTCTTTCGCGCGCGAGGACTGCGCATGACTGATCCCGATTCCAAAACAAGTGAGACCTCAAACGGAGAGGTGGCGCCTGTGGAATCTCAGGCCCCCGTTGAATCCGAGACCGAGACCGCAGCCGAGACCGAGACCGTTACCGGGACCGGAACCGGAACCGGAACCGGGACCGAGGCTGAGACCGGCACCGGGACCGAGAGCGAGGCTCCCGCGGAGGCGGATACGGTTTCCGGGGACGTCGCCGCAGCGGAAGCGCAGGCTGACACCGTCGCTGGAGACGCCTCTCCCGAGACGGAGACCCCCGGCGCGGCAGGGGATCTGGAGGCAGCGGGAGGCAAGAAGAAGCGTCGCCGACGTCGCAAGAAGAAAGGCGCGAGCGAGGCCCCCGAGGGTGCGAAGGGCGGGCACCATCACGCTCCGTTCGTTCATCTGTTTTCCGGAGGGGTGACGCGCAAGCACGCATTCTCGCCAGGGGAGGAGATCGCGGGACGCGTCGAGCGCGTCGAGCACGGCGCCGTCGTCGTCGACGTGTTCGGGAAGGCCACCGCAATCGCCGACGTGAACGAGCCGCGCGAGATTCCAGTCATCACCCACGCAGCGGAACCATTAACGCCGGGAGCCGACGCTGCTCCCGAAGCTGCTGCAGCGGAAGTTCCGGTTGCCGAGGCTCCGGTCGCAGAAGCACCGGCTGTTGACGCGGCGCCCGTCGAGGCGCCTTTGCCCGAAGTCTCGCAGGCCGTGGAACGCGACACCACCGAGTGGGAGTTTTCTTCCACGGATGTCACCGACATCGACGAGCTCGCCGAAGCGGACACGGTGGTGGCCGCACAGGCCTTCGATCCCGCCAGCATGGTTGGAGTGCCGCAGGCTCCGGCGCTGCCGACAACCGAGGCAGCGACGGCTTCCGAGGCCAATCCCGCGTCCGCGGCGGAGTCGGCGACCAAGACCGTGGCCGACCCGCTGGCCCTGACCGAGCCTCCCGAGGATCCTGCGGACGCGGATCTCAGCCTCCTCGACCCTTTGCCTGGGCTCGACGTTCCGCAGGTCGGCGCAATCTTCCGCGGCCGCATCGCTGGGGTTGCCGAGAGCGGCCACATCGTGATCGTGAACCGGGTGATCGACAAGCCCGCCGTCCGCAAGGCTTTGCGCGCTGCCCGCGAATTGCATCAACGCGTCCAGGGGCTCGTTTACGGGTACAATCGCGGAGGCTTCGACGTGCTGGTGGGTGGTGTACGGGCATTCTGCCCGGCGAGCGCCATGTCGCTCACGCCCATCGAAGACCCAAACACGTTTTTGGGACAGAGCTGTGAGTTCTCCTTGCCTCAAGACAAGGGCGGTAAGAAGAGCATCATCGTCAGCCGACGGAACATCCTCGAAAAGGAAGCCAGGCAGAAGGCTCGCGAGCGAATGGCCGAGCTCGAGGTCGGCATCAGGCTTCAAGGTAAGGTGGTCGAGGTGCGCGACTACGGCGTGCTGGTTGATCTGGGAGACGGCCTCGACGGTCTGGTTCACATGAGCGAGGTTTCCTGGGGGCGAGGCGTCCGACCGCAGGACGCTGCCAAGGTCGGTGATGAAGTCGAAGTCGCAGTCCTGAAGGTTCAGCCAGCGTCGCGCAAAGACCGGTTTGGCCGCGTATCGCTATCGATGCGCGCCTGTCAGCCCGACCCGCTGGAAGCGGCCAAAGACACCATTCGGCCGGGAACGCCCATCAAGGGCAAGGTCGTTCGGACGACGGAGTTCGGTGCGTTCATTCAACTACAGGAGAACATCGAAGGGCTGCTTCACATCTCTGAGCTCGGCGGGAGCCGAGAGCTAACGCACGCCAAACAGGCGGTCACCGAGGGCGATGAGATTCACGTCGTGGTCGAGCGGGTCGATCGTGAGCAGCGGCGCATTTCGCTCTCGAAACTGTCCGAGGCCGATGCTGCCGCGATCGAAGCCGGAGCAATCGAAGTCGGCAAGGCCCCGCGATCGCTGAAGCCCGGCTCGGTGGTGTCGGTGATCGTCAAGCGAGTGGACCATACGGGGGTTCAAGTCCAAGTCGAAGGGATGCTCGGGAAGCGCGGGCGGGGTTTCATCCGTAGCCGCGAGCTTCAAGACGGGAACGACGACAGGAAAAAGGGCGTCTCTCAGGGTGACGTCATCGAGGTGAAGGTCATCGGCACCGAGCGCGATGGCTCACTCCGCTGCTCGATTCGCGCCCGGCTCCTCGACGACGAACGAAAGGCCGTCCGCGAGTACCGCAAGGAATCGGCCCAGCAAGGACTCGGCACGTTCGGGGACTTGTTGAAGGCGAAGCTCGGCGGCGGCTCGGACTGACACCGGGGCGCGGCGGAACGCGACAGGGAGACATGAACGACAACCTCCCCAAACAGCAGGCGGCAGCGCGAGCCCGAAGGGCGAAGCCCGGCGCGAATGCGCCGGCAAGGCAAAGCGAAGCGCATGCCGCGCCAGGGAGGACTACGGGTGGGGGTGGGCGGGCGGTGTAACTAAACCAAACCATGCACCCCACCCACTTCCCCCGCCCCCCAACACCCGCGGCAGCGCGAGCCGTTCGACGCCGCCCCGTCCGTTGAACCCCCGCGTCGTGTTCCGCCGCGCCCCGCTACGCGCGTCGCGAGCTGTTCTTCGATCGTCGGGTCAATCGTGTTAGGCCATCGGTCGGCTTGTCGCTTGGCTTGTCGTCGTTTAGGCTCCGCGCCGTTCCGAATTGGGCGATTAACTCAGGGGTAGAGTGGTTTCTTCACACGGAACAAGTCGCTGGTTCAAATCCAGCATCGCCCACCAATAAATCATGTTTCTTTGAGAGCCAGGCGGAGGAGGAGCCGTTGTCTGACCTGTCGACGCTGGTCCAGGGAATCCGAGCCGGGAATATGCGGGCCCTAGCCAGGGCCTGCCGGCTGATCGACGAGCGGGACCCGTGCGCCTTCGAACTGCTGAAGCAAATCTTCACGAATGAAGGGCGTGCCTACGTGATCGGCGTGACCGGCACGCCTGGCGCGGGCAAGAGCACTCTGGTCGATGGCTTGATTCGGCTTTACCGCGAGCAAGGCAAGCGTGTTGCGGTGCTCGCCGTCGACCCGACGAGCCCTTATTCAGGCGGCGCGATCCTTGGCGATCGCATTCGCATGCAGCAGCACTTCACCGATGAAGCAGTGTTCATCCGTTCGATCGCGACCCGAGGGCACCTCGGGGGCCTTTCGCGTTCGACGGGCGACGTGCTTCACGTTCTGCACGCTTCGACGTTCGACATCGTGATCGTGGAAACCGTGGGCGTCGGTCAGGATGAGCTCGAGGTGACTCAGCTGGCGGACACGACGCTGGTCGTGATGGCGCCGGGTTTGGGTGACGACATTCAAGCGATTAAGGCCGGCATCCTCGAGGTTGCGGACGTATTTGCCGTGAACAAGTCCGATCGGGTCGGCGCGGACGCGACGGTGCAAGACCTTCAGCAGATGCTTGCGCTTCGGCGTGTGCCGACCGGCGTTGGCAAGATGCAGGGGCACACCGCGGTGTCGACGCTGCGAGCAGCGCCCGAAGCCGAGGCCGGGGAGTGGCTGCCCCCAATCCTCAAGACCGTCGCACATCGTCAGGAAGGGCTGGCCGACCTGGTCGATGCGTTCTCGAAGCACCGCTCGTTCCTCACGACGACCGAGGCTGGCAAGGCGATTCAGGCGCAGCGGCAGGTTGCGGAGTTCCGTGCGATTCTGTACCAAGCACTGATTGAAGCGGTCGACGCACGCTTTGCTGAGCAGGTCAGTGAGAAGCTACGCGACATCGTGGATGGCCGGGCCGATCCTTATTCGAGCGCCGAGGCCCTGGTGCGCAGCGCAATGGGCGAGCCTCAGGCCTAACGGGCTCTGTGCCTCGCCACGGTGCTGGCAGCCGAGACCTCTTGGGCTAGAGTGTGCGCCATGACCTCGTTTGTAGAAGTGACCCAGGACGGCCATGTCAGCACGTTGACGATCAACCGACCTGAAAAGCTCAACGCGCTCAGTAAAGAGGTTCTCTCCGACTTGAGTGCCGCGATCAAAACGCTGGCTGGCAACGACGACGTCTGGGCCGCCGTGATTACTGGAACAGGGAAGGCATTCGTCGCGGGCGCCGACATCGCCGCGATGAAAGGCATGAGCGAAGCCGAGGGGCAAGACTTTGGTGCGCTCGGCCACGGGGTGTTCAGCGCGATCGAGAACCTTCACTGTCCCGTGATCGCCGCGGTCAATGGCTTTGCGCTGGGCGGTGGCTGTGAGCTCGCGCTGGCGTGTGACTTCATTTACGCCTCGAGCAAAGCCAGGTTCGGTCAGCCCGAGGTGAACCTCGGGATCATCCCTGGCTTCGGTGGAACCCAGCGACTTCCGCGTCGTGTCGGCTCCGCAATCGCCGGCGAGCTCATTTACACCGGGAAGATGATCGACGCGCAGGAAGCGCTCCGAATCGGCTTGGCCAACGCGGTGTTCGAGCCCGACGAATTGCTCTCCGCGGCAACCAAAACAGCCGCCGAGATCGCGAGCAAGGGCCCCCTCGCGGTTGCGGCTGCCAAGCGCCTCATCCGGGATGGCATCGCCCTGCCGTTGCCGGAGGCGAATCGTCTCGAACAAGCGGCCTTCGGCGAAGCCTTTGGCACGATCGACCAGAGCGAAGGCATGGCGGCGTTTCTCGAAAAGCGGGCGCCCGTGTTCACAGGCAAGTAGGCGGCGCGCTAGTGCGGGCCGAACGCGCGTTCGACCGCCGGCGCGTATACGCTGGCCTTTTCAGCGCACAGCAGAATCGCCTCCACGGCGCCGGCCAGGTTGCGCGGCCCGCCTGAAAGCTCGGCTACCCTGGGTTTGAAAAAGCGTTCGACCTCCGCAGCCGCCTCCTTGCTGCAAAACGATGCTGCGTGCCACGGCGAAGCCCCGAGCTCCCCGCTGCCGAATCGAGCGGCGAGGGCATCGAAGTTCTCGGTGAGCCACTTCCACGCGCGATCGCGTGTTCGGGAGTTGCGGAACTGCGTGCGCAGCACATGGCGGATTTCGTTGACGCGGAGACGCGGGTCGAGCGCCAGGTCGAGTGCGCGCGCCGAGAGATCTGCCGTGTCCGCGTGGCCGAGGGCGGAGAGGATACGGCTGCGGCCGGTCGCGTCGCTGCTCGATTCGAGAAGAACGAGCAAATGGTCGAAGAGCCCGTCGTCCGTCTCTTGGACGGCTGTCGCGAGCACGAGCCCTGCCAACTGGGCATCGACGACGTTCGGATTCGGCTTTGACCGGTAGCCGATGTAGTTCCTGCCCAGGCGAGCCGCACGCGCGCGTGCGTTTTTGTTTCGAACGTCCATGATCATGAATCGAATCACGGCTTCACGAAGAAGCTTCGTGTCGCTCGAATCCGTCGGGCGTGACTGCCAGCCGAGCTGCCGGTAGCGTTTGCGGTAGAGCCGGCCAGCATACGCCGTCACGGTTCCGCGAAGCGCGGGCGGCGAAGCGTCGTCGATCAAGAAGCGAAGCGGCCTCATCGGCGCGACGGCGAGCTGTCTCAGTGGGCTCGAAACCCAATCCGAGAACCACGGAAGCAGAAGCTCGATGTCCATGCCGCCTCGATCGAACGACGCCTCTACGCTGTCCGCCACCGCGATCCGTCCCCGTTCAGAGAGCTCGCGAAACCCCTGGGTGCGAAGTCGAGTCCAGTCCTCGACAGACATCGAGAAGCGGAAGTAGCCTGCACCGTCCGCGTTGGGCATCCACCACGAGGGGCAGCCTGGCAGCTCGACTTCTCCTTTTGCGCTGCTCAATGAAGTGCAGGTCGTCCCAGCGGCGTGCCGAATGCATAGCGGGATGTCCCAGATGCGATCCGGATCGCCGCTCGATCCAAGCGGGAGGTAGCGTTTCTGGGAGAGCAGCAGCGTTCGAACGCCGGCATCGCAGGAAGCGTCCGCCGCCCCGGTCACCAAGGGGACGCCGGGCTGGTTGAGGAACGAGAGAAACGGCTGCGTGACGTCGCGGTCGCTGACTTTGTCGAGGGCGGCGAGAAGGTCAGCAGAGGTCGCGGTACCGCCCTCGTGGCGCCGTAGGTAGAGGCGGATGCCGTCACGGAACGCCTCGGCGCCCATCCAGCGCTCGAACATCGCGAGGACCGCCCCACCTTTTTCGTAGGTGATGCTGTCGAAGGCATTGTTGATGTCGTGGTTGGTCTCGATCGGCTGGCGGATGCTGCGCGCGCTGCCCAGGCTGTCGAGCCTCATTGCGCGCTGCGTCGATGCTAACTCGCCGAGCTCCACCCGGTATTCGGGGTGCAGTTTCTGCATGACCTTGTTCCCCATCCAGGTCGCGAAGGCCTCGTTGAGCCAGATGTCGTCCCACCAGGGCATCGTGACGAGATTTCCAAACCATTGGTGCGCAAGCTCGTGCGCTAACACGTAGCCAAATGCGCGCCGTTGGCTTTCGGTTGCCCGCCCTTCCTCGAGCAAAAGGAGCCACTCCCGGAAGGTGATCAAACCGACGTTCTCCATGGCGCCGGCGGCAAAATCGGGGACCGCGACCAGGTCGAGCTTCCGGTATGGGTAAGCGATGCCGAAGTAGCTCTCGAGCGCCAAGACGAAGCGGCCGGTTTGATCGAGGGCGTGGTGCAGCCGTTCGCCCTGGCCTTTGGCGGCGATGCCGCGAAGCGGGATTGGGAGCGGGCGTGCCGCGGTCGGACCAATCGCCGGTCCGATGACGACATCCAACGGGCCGACGGCCCAGGCCACGAGATACGTGGGCAGCGGCGGGGTCGGCGCGAAGCTGACGCGCTGAAGGCCGTCGGGGAGCTCGATTGTGCGTTCGATCGGAGTGTTTGCCGCGGCGAACTGGCTTGCAGGAACCGTGAGGGTCACTTCGAATGGGGTCTTGAATCGCGGCTCGTCGAAGCAGGGGAAGGCTAGGCGGGCGCTGATCGACTCGAACTGGGTGAAGGCGTACACGCGCTCGGCCGACTCCACGCGGTAGAGCCCCCGCAAGGGCGTGTCGAACCCCGCCGAGTACTCCACGTGCAAGGTGCTCCTGCCTGAGGGCAAGGGTTCTTGGAGATCGACGCGTACCACACCGTCCGTGGTCTGCGGTGTCCAGGTCGCTGGGATGCGTGCCGTCGCGTGCGTCGCGTAGATCGACGTGACGTCCAGACCCTGGCCGTGCATCCAAATCGTGGCGGCGGGTTCGTCGAGCTCGATGCCGATCGTCGACGTTCCCGAAAAGCGGTCCTGCTCGGGGATGATGGTGACGCTCAAGCGGTAGCGGGTCGGTCGGATGCCGTCGGGGAGCGGGCCCGTGGGGATCTGCTCCACCGTCGGTGCGGTTTCCGCCGGCACATGCGAACCCACGCAGCCGATCGGTAGCACCAGCAACGTGGACAAGGCGAGGGCGGCGCGCATCTGGGCGTTCATCGGTGGGGTCTTGGTCCGGGGTCGTGGCCGAGAGCGTACAAGCGATCGTAGAGTGCCGGACCGAGAGGCTTGTGCGAGGTGCGTGGCAGCGCCTGGCCGAGAAACGGCGGTAGACTACGAAGCGACTGAGCGAGCTCCTCCATCGATGGGCCTTCCGAATCGAGCGACAGCCTCGGCGAAGCGCGCCGATTGGCGAACCAGCTTGCCATTGCGGTGAAGAATACGGCCAGAGCGGTTGCTGCAACGAGCTTGCGGGGCTCGTCGCCGCCAATGGCGCCGGCGGCCATAAACAGGCTGACGGACAGCGCAATGGCGAAAGCCCAGCGCGGCGCGCGCTCTCCCCGCGAGCTCAGCGAATCCCCCGCCTCGTATCGCACCAACGTTTGCCAGTGACGCTGAGGAGCACGGTTGAACAAGCCGTCACTAACCAACGCGGTCCTCAGCCAGGGCAGTGCGGCGGCGTGCGTGAGATAGGGTGTCGGAGCAGGAAGATGGGCGAGACGCCAGGCACGACGTCCGATCGCGAGACGATTGGGGAACACCGGCCAAACGCCGAGCTTCATCACGAGCCAGGGGCTGACGACGATCACCGCAGCCACCGAGAGCAGCGCAACGATGATCGCCTCTGCGACGCCGCCCGACAAATCGAACCGCTCAGCGGCGAACCGCAAAAGCAACGCGAGCCCGGTCGCGACAATGGGCATCGCGGACATCTGCACAGCGCGCCCCGCGGTTTCTAGCCGGGACATCGCCTCGGCTTCTTCGGAGGTGCGTCTGGCCAACGCGATCGCGGCTGCGGCGGTCGTCATGCTCACGCTGCCAAAAAACCACGCACCGGCGGTGGGAAACCGCGTCGAGAGCGCCGGGTGGGCCACGAGCGCGCCGGCAACGGCGGCCGCTGGAAGTGCGAACACGCCAGCAAAGAGGCAGGTGCGTCGATAGTGCACCAGCGCTCGCTCTCGGGTCGACTCGGAGGCAGACCGGTGCACTGGAAACCAGGCTCGGAGGGCCGCGCAGGTGACCCAGGGGAGGACGGCGCATCCAGCCAAGACGAGCAGCGAGCTCACGCGAACTCCACGACGACCGGCGCGTGGTCTGATGGGGAGTTGCGCGCCCGCTCCTCCCGGTCGACGATCGCACCAATCGTGCGTTCGGCCAGCTTCGAGGTGCAGTACACATGGTCGATCCGAAGTCCGTTGCCTCTCTCGAATCCCCTGCCTCGGTAGTCCCACCAAGAGAAGACGCCACCGGTCGGATGAAAGGGTCGGAACGCGTCTTGTAGCCCAAACGAAGCAAGCCCGGTCAACGCGTCACGGACGGCATCGCACGCCAGCACCGACGACCGCCATTCGGCGGGCCTTCCAATGTCGTCGTCGAAGGGAGCCACGTTGAAGTCGCCGCAGAGCGCGACCCGATCGGCGTCCGGGTCGAATCGTCGATCGAGCGCCTCCCGAAGTCGGCGGATCCATCGAAGCTTGTAGTCGAACTTGTCCGAGCCCACCTCTCCGCCGTTGGGGAAGTAGGCGCTGAGGATCGTCAGCCCGTCGACCTCTGCGCTGATCAGCCGAGCCTGCTCGTCATGTTCCGAATCGCCCAGATCCGTGACGACGTTCGACATCGGACGGCGGCTCAAGATCGCTACACCGTTGTACGTCTTCTGCCCGAAGACCGCAGCTTCGTAGCCGCAATCCTTGATTTCGTCGTAGGGGAAGTCGCCCTGGGCCACTTTGAGCTCTTGGAGACAGAGCACGTCCGGCTGCGCCGCGTCCAGCCAATCGACCACATGCTGCCGGCGCGCCCGGATGGAGTTCACGTTCCAAGTCGCGACCTTCATGCGAGTATGAAGTAGCATGGAATGATGACGAACAAACGAATCGAGACCGATCGAGCACCCGCCGCGATCGGGCCTTACTGCCAGGCCGTTGCCGTCGGACCCTGGGTATACTGTTCGGGACAGCTCGCGCTCGACCCAAGCGACGGCCAAATGCGGGGCGACGGCGACATCGAGGCGGAAACTCGGCAGGTGCTCGAAAACCTCGAAGCCGTCCTCGGGAAAGCTGGAGCGAGTCGAGGTGACGTCGTGAAAGCGACCGTGTACCTAACTGATATGAGCGAATTCTCGAAGATGAATCAGGTTTACGCGCAGTTCTTCGAGGGTCACACGCCGCCGGCGCGCGCGACGGTGCAGGTTGCAGCGCTGCCTAAGGGTGGAAAAGTCGAAATCGACTTCACGGCGTGCGTCGGAACCTAGGTTCCAAATGGATCTCGCAGGTCCGCCGTGTCCTCGCGATCGGGGCCGACGCTGACCAAGCCGATCGGGCAGCCAACCTCGTGCTCGATCCGCGCCAGGTACGCCTGTGCGGCCGCGGGCAGGTCGGCCCGGTTGCGGCAGCCGGAAAGATCGTCGTCCCAGCCCTCGAGCGTCTCGTAGACAGGCTGGACCGCTTCGACTCGGTCGTAGGGCGGGTAGTCGAGCCGCTCTCCGTCGAGCTCATAGGCGACGCAGAGCTTGATCGCCTCGACGGCGGTCAAGACGTCGAGCTTCGTGATCGCCAGCTCGCCAAGGCCGTTGACCGCCACCGCGTGCCGAAGTGCGACCAAATCGAGCCAACCGCACCGGCGCGGACGGCCGGTCGTCGAGCCATACTCTGCGCCTGCATCGCGGAGAAGTTGGCCGGTGTCATCCTCGAGCTCGGTCGGGAAGGGGCCACCGCCAACGCGCGTCGTGTAGGCCTTCGCGATCCCCACGGCGCGGCGAATCTGGGTGGGTCCGATCCCCGCGCCAGCGCAGGCGCCTCCCGCAACCGCGTTCGAGCTCGTCACGAACGGGTAGGTCCCATTGTCTATGTCGAGCATGGTGCCCTGCGCGCCTTCGAGCAGGATCTTCTCGCCGGCGCCAATCGAAGCGCGCACGATCGCGGCGGCGTCGCCGATGTATCCCCGAAGGGCTTCTCCAAGCGCGGCATACTCCGCGGCGATTTCCTCGGCGCTCGGGAGGGTGCCGCCAAGGTCCTCTGCGACGGGGCGCCAGCATTCTAGGTTCGCAGCGAGCTTTCGACGCAGCATTTCGCCCTCGAGGAGATCTCCCATACGGACGCCGCGTCGCGCGACCTTGTCCTCATAGCAAGGGCCGATGCCGCGCTTGGTCGTTCCGATCGCCTCGTTCGACTTCTTTTCTCGAAGCCCGTCGATCAGCTTGTGATGAGGCAAGACGACGTGCGCACGCTGACTGACGAGGAGGCGGCCGTCGGTCCCCACCCCGCGTTTTGACAACGCTTCGATCTCTTTCAGGAACACCGCCGGGTCGATCACGGTACCCTGGCCGACGACGCAACGGGTTTGCTCATGAAGAATGCCGGATGGGATCAGGTGCAGAATCAGCTTTTTGCCCTCGACCACGAGGGTATGCCCCGCGTTTGCCCCGCCCGCGTATCGAACCACCAGCTCAGCGTAGGGCGCGTAGAGGTCGACGACCTTGCCCTTGCCTTCGTCGCCCCACTGGGCCCCTACCACCACCACTGCGCTCATGTCTCATCCCCAACTCGTGCCCAAGAGATCAATTTCCCAAACAGCTCGTCGCCGGGCTCACCTTCGAGCGCCCGCGTGCGACCGTCCCTCAACCGTGTGAGACGCGCGCCGCTCCCTTGATGCCAGATCAACAGGTCATAGTCCCACGCCTTCGCGTACCGCTTCGCTTCATCGGCGCTTTTGGATGGAATGACAGCCACTCTCGCGCTGCGGCTGCGCCACAGCTCCGCCGTGCGGCGACGGCGCGCGTCGCTGCCGCCGGCCACCACGGCGCGCAGAGGCAACTTGCCTTCGAGATACACGCCAGCCTCCGAGAGAGCCCAGAGGACGTTGTCGACTTCGAAAGCGAATCCGGTTGCAGGCGACGGCGCGTCGTAGCGACGGAGAAGGTCGTCGTAGCGCCCACCCATTCCCAGCGGCTCACCCGGCCCCGCAGCGAGAAGCGTCATGCTGACCCCGGTGTAGTAGCTGTGTCGGCGCAGGTCGCTCAGGTCGATCGCCACAAGGTCCCCGAGTCCCGCCGACTCGAGACGCTCCACGACTCGCTCGAGCTCGTCCAGCGCGCGACGCGCGGCGCTGTTTCTGAGGCCCCGCCGCGCGTTCGAGAGCACCGAACGGTCTCCGTAGAGATCGCAGAGCATGATTAGGCGCCTTCGCTCGTTGGCGATGACCCCGGCTTTCTTGAGCAGCTTCTCGAGATTGGTCGCGTCCTTGGCGGCGAGCGTTTCGATTACTGCGAGGCGCGCGTTGGCGGGGACGTGTTCGAGGACCTCCGCGCCGATCTTCACCTGCGCAAGCTCCACCAGGAAATCCCTGAGGCCGACTTGTTCGCACGCGCGAACCGCAACCTCGATCACTTCGGCATCGGCTTCGGGACCCTTCAGCCCGACGCACTCGATACCGCACTGCAGAACTTGATGCTGTTTGCGTGCGCGGCCCCGTCGGCGTCGGACGATCGTGCCTTCGTAGCAGAGGCGCCAGGGCGCAGGTCGATCTTGAAGCCTAGTCGCGACGATTCGCGCAATCTGTGGGGTCATGTCCGGACGCAGCAGCGCGACCTCACCGGAATCGGGCTCGATGAATCGCACGAGGTCGCGGCGGTCAACCGTGCCGAGCCCGCGTTCGATCACTTCCGCGTACTCGACCGGTGGCGTGGTGACCCGCTGGTAGCCGTAGAGGTCGAAGGTCTCCATCAGCTCCTGCCAAAGAAGGGTCCGAGTCATGGACGCCGGGGGCAGAAGGTCGCGCATTCCACCAGGGGGGGTCATCGGAAGCTCAGGACTCGAGGTCCCGGGCCGCGCATCGCTCCCGGCCCGTCGCTTTCGCGGCGAAGGGGGCATCTCAGAGCCTCAGCGTATGCACACTGCTCACGTACCCGATGCTTCGGATCTCGTCGAGGACGTCGCTGCTCACGATCGAATCGACGTTCCAAATGGCCAATGCTTGGCCGCCCTCTTCGTCGAGACCGACCTGCATCCGCGAAACGTTGATACCGCGGTTGCCCAGCAGCGTGCCGACCGATCCGATGACGCCAGGTCGGTCCTCGTTGCGAATGATCACGACGGGTCCGTCCATCACGGCGTCGATTTCGTAGCCCTCGAGGCCGACGAGACGCGGCTCGCCCTTGCGGCCCGGTGTGCCGGTTGCCGTGTGGATGCCCTTTTCGCCGGTCACGGTCACGCGCACCGTCGTCGAGTACCGATCGCTCGGTTCTTTGACCTCGGCGAGCCGAATGCCGCGCTCTTGTGCCTCGTAGGGCGCGCTAATCGGATTGACCGGCTCTTCGAGGTGATGCTCGAGGAACCCTGCGAGAGCTGCGCGCGCAATGGGAGTCACGCCGAGCTCGCCCGCTTCGCCCGTGCAGGTCACCCGCAGCTCGCGCACGTCGACGGGATCGAGCTGCCCGACCAAGCTGCCGAGCAACCTGGCGACGTCGAGGTACGGCTTGAGCCGCTCCGCGATTTCCTGCGGGAGCGCCGGCACGTTGACGGCGTTCTTGACGATACCGACCTGAAGGTAGCCGATGGCTTGCTCCGCGATTTCGACGGCCACGCGCTCCTGGGCCTCCGAGGTCGAAGCCCCGAGGTGCGGCGTACACAAGACGTTGTCCAGGGCGAGTAGGGGGTCATCGGGATCGATTGGCTCTTTGGTAAACACGTCGAGCGCCGCGCCGGCGATCTCGCCCGCGGTGATCGCGCGGGCGAGGGCCTCTTCGTCCACGATGCCACCGCGTGCAGCGTTCACGAGCAGGGCACTGCTTTTCATCTTCTTGAAGGCCCCGTCGTCGATCATGTTTTTGGTCTCGGGCGTGAGCGGCGCGTGAATCGTCAGAAAGTCGGCCCGCTTGAAGAGTTCTTCGAGCTCGACCAGCTCGATGCCGAGTTCGGCGGCGCGATCGCTGCTCATCACCGGGTCCACGCCAATGACCTTCATCTTTAGGCCCTGAGCACGGTCGGCGACGATGCGTCCGATGTTGCCGAGGCCGACGATGCCGAGTGTCTTGAATGCGATTTCGCGTCCCTGGAACTTGCTCTTCTCCCATTTGCCGCCACGCATCGACGTGACCGCCTGCGGAATCTTTCTCGCGAGCGAGGCGAGCAGTGCCAAGGCGTGTTCGGCAGTCGTGACCGAGTTCCCCGTCGGCGTGTTCATCACCACGATGCCTCGCCGACTCGCAGCAGGGATGTCCACGTTATCGACACCGATCCCGGCGCGGCCGACGACCCTCAGGCGGTGCGCTTTTTCGATGACGCGCGGGGTGACCTGGGTGGCTGAGCGGATGATGAGGCCGTCGTAGTCTCCGATGATCTCACAGAGCTCATCTTCACTCATGCCGGGTCGAAACTCGAGGTCTACACCAGGCGCATCACGCAAGACCTGGAGCCCCGCCTCGGCGAGCTTGTCGGACACGAGGACACGTACGTTGGACATCGCTACTCCTATGAATTCGGCTGCAAAAGCCGGGCGCAGAGCTAGCAGCAGCCCATCGGGGGGTCAAGGAGGGACGCCGACCGCGCTCAGACCCACTGGACGGCGCCGAGGCTCAGCAGAATCGCCGCGACCCGGTACCCGCGCTGCGGGTCGCGGTTGCCCGGCTGCTCAGTGACGAATTGCGCCAGCTGCTCGATGCTCTGCGGCGTCTCACAGAGCCTGAGCGCGGCGCGAAGGTCGTCCGGGAGGGTCGCGACGGCCAGTCCTGTGTCCAGTCGTCCGGGCTGAGCGATCCGATCCTGTCCGCGTTCCAAGATGAGCTTGGTCTCCAGGCCGGCGCCGATGCGGCGTCGCAGACCCCGATCGAGGATCTCCCAGGCGTCGAGCCGCAGCGGAAACCCGCTGCTGGGCGGGTCGACTCCGTCGTAGAAGGTCGCGGTGCCCGACTCCCAGCTGAACAGGTCTAGAAGCTTCTCCCGCACCTGCTCGGCGATGTGCTGAAAGAGCTCCAAGGGCTCGACCAGCGCCAGCGCGACCAGCGTGTCGCCCAGCTTGCCTTCGAAACGCGGCATCACCGCAAGCGCCATGTCGAGCTCCGTGCGTGTGATCACGCGCTCCTTGACGAGGTACTCGCCGAGAAGCTCCCCGGCGAGATTGCTCGTCACGAATGCCGGTACGCCCTCCTTCGTGTAGACCTCCTTGCGGACGCCACCTTGCTCGCAGAGCCAGAGGCCGGTGCGGCGCGCGATCAGCGTGCGGGCCAGGGCCCTCACGAAGCCGCCGTCCTCGAAGTTGATGCTCAGGTCTGCCGCCGCCGAGGCTTGAACGCGCGTCGTGGTTGGCGTCATCCGGGAGACTGGAACGTGACGGTAGAGGTCGGTGATCGAAGAGAGCGGTTGGAAGTCACCGCCCGCGATGCTGATGTCGTCGCCCCCGTCGACCTGTCCGGTGGCCACGGCCTCCACGACCTTCGCGTAGGCCAGCGGGCCGACGGTCGCCCCGTTCGGCTTTCGAATCGTATACTCGAGTGGGGTGACGTTCGTCGTGCTGGGGTGCTCGTCGGATAGCAGCAGCGGCGTCGGCGGCATCGTTGGCCTGGGTACCGTGTCGGCCGACGTTTTGCGCAATCGCGATTCCGCAGCGATGGAACCGACGAGGGCGGCGAGCTCCGCGCGCAACACTTCTTCGGGCCGACTCTGCCAAGGATCGAGCGCGGTCCAAAACGAGCGCGCGGTGGGCGGGCGTTCGTTCGGGCTTGCCGCCAGTGCCTTTAGAATCACGGAGCCGAGCCCCTCAGGCAGCTGAGGCAGGAACTCGACGAACGGATGAACTTCGGCGTCGCGAATTGCCAGCAACACCGCGAGCTCGCTGCCGCCGGCAAACAGGGGCCGTCGCATGAAGAGCTCCGCGGCAATGACGCCGGTCGAGAAGAGATCGGCGCGCTGGTCGACGTCACCACCCGACACCTGCTCCGGCGCGAGGTAGCCAAGCTTGCCGTTGGCGCGCACAGCGGTGTTCGCCTCAAAGGCGTTGACGTCGGAGCGCGCGATGCCGAAGTCAGCGATCTTCACATCGCCGTGAATCGAAATCAGTACGTTCGACGGGCTGATGTCGCGATGGACGATGCCGAGCGTGTCCCCTGCGGCATCGGTTGCGCGGTGTACGGCATCGAGGCCGTTCAAGATCTGGCGGACCAAGTAGACCACGAGATCGTGCTCGAGCTTTCTGCTGTCGCGCGTGAGGCGGCGGTTCAGCCGCCAGAGGTCGCAGCCTGGAACGTACTCGAGCGTGAGGTAGGGTTGCCCCTCGATTTCGCCGTGGCCAAGGACGTGGACCACGTTCGGATGCGTGATGTGACTGGCGAGCCTGGCCTCTTCGGCAAACATCTGCTGCGCGTCGGTCTCGTCGGCGATGTGCGGAAGCATGCGCTTCAAGACCACGACGCGCGGCTCGCCGGCCGCCCGTGGCTCGAGGGCACGAAAGACTTCCGCCATCCCCCCAACTGCAATACGGTCGACCAATGTGTAGTCGCCCAACGGCGTATTTGGCGGAGGCGCCGGCGGCGGTGACGATGGTCGTGGCACATCTGGATTGTAACGGTGCCAACGGAAAATATCGATGTTAGGAAAACAAAGTTAAGCAGAATTTGGAGAATTCCATGGCGGATCAAAGTTCCAGAGCCGGAGAACGGTATGCCAGTGCACAAATCCTCGACTACGCCGCGCGCACGCACCATCCCGAAGACAGGGCGCTCGGCCGCGCGTTCGAGGCTCCCGCGCGCCACGGGATGCCGGAGATTCAGCTCGGTCCAGCGGAAGGCAGGCTGTTGGAGCTGCTCCTGCGGCTGACGCAGGCGCGCAAAGTCGTCGAGGTTGGCACCTTGGCCGGCTATTCCGCGCTTTGGATCGCGCGCGCTCTCCCGCCTGGCGGCCACCTCTGGACGATCGAAGCAAATCCGAAGCATGCCGGGGTCGCCGCCGAGGTCATCGGAGAGGCTGGGTTTGGCGACCGCGTTACCATCCTTCGAGACGATGCCGCTGAGGTCCTTCCAAAGCTTGCGGATTCTGGACCATTTTGTGCGGTATTCCTGGACGCGGACAAGGGCCGCTACGACGTATATGGCCGCTGGGCCGCCGAGAACCTACGCAGCGGGGGGCTGCTGATCGGGGACAACGCCTATTTGTTCGGACGACTCCTCGAGGACAGCGACGAGGCGAGGGCGATGCGTCGTTTTCACGAGGAGATGGCGGTCCACTTCAATTCCGTCTGCGTGCCGACGCCGGATGGCTTGGCGGTGGGGGTCAAGGCGGCACCGGTCGCTTGACCATTCTTCAATCGACAGCGATATAGGCCTCCGCGCGTCCGATCGCTCCGGGCTTGACACCTTTTTGGAGCGGCCCTAGCGGGCCCCGAGGGAGAAGCGAGGTCGAGCCTAGCTTGGCTGCGCAACCACCGCTTGGATCTTGTTCGCGGAAAAGTGACGAACCGGCTTGTCCGACCCTTGAGCTTCGCCTAAATGGCGGCCGGTCATTTAGAGGACCGAAGAGAAAACGCAGCATGCAGATTTTCCCCCGCGAGTTGAACTACTTGCCTTTAGCCCTGGCCCTAGTGGCCGGCGGTCTGGGAGCCGGCGTGTTCATCGTGTTCTGGGTTTGCTTCACCCCACCCAACCTACAGGTTGGCTACACGCCGAAGCAGCCCGTCCAGTACAGCCACTGCTTGCACGCCATCGCGCCCACCGAGTCGGCGAAGGAGGCGCCGGTCCGGGAGAGCCGGAAGACGGACAATGCCATCTCGTGGGTTCGCGTCCACCAAGTTCCCGACGATGCGAGCTCCAACGATGGCGCTTACCTCAAGTCACTAGGAGAGGGCGGATGATGAGCAAATCACGCGCCGCGACGGTGATGGTTCTCGTGTCGACGCTGTCGGTTCTGCTGACGGCTTGCAACGCGCCCAGCCCGGACACGGCCAGTCTCAAATACAGCGAAGATCTCTATGATGGCTGCGTCCAGTGTCACGGCGCGAACGGCGAGGGCGATCCAGCGGTCGGCGCGCCTTCCATCGCGGGCCTCGAGCGCTGGTATGTGAAGAGGCAGCTCCGCGGCTTCAAGAAGGGCTACCGTGGCTTTCACCCGAACGATGACGGTGGGAAGCGAATGCAACCGATGGCGCGCGCGCTCGACACGGATCAGAAAGTCGACGTGGTCTCCAACTACGTCGCTTCCATGGAACCGACTCGTCCGGCGCCCACCCTCGAGGGCGGCAATCCGAAAACCGGAAAGATCTACTTCGCCACCTGCGTGCAGTGCCATGGAGCCGACGCGCGGGGCAATCTGGACGAGTTTGGTCCCCCATTGGCAGGCGCGAACGACTGGTACCTGCTGACGCAGTTGCAGAACTTCAAGACTGGGGTCCGTGGCACCCAGGCTGACGACGTCATGGGGGCCAAGATGCGCCCGTTCTCCATGACACTTCCCACCGAGCAAGCGATGAAAGACGTCATCGCGTACATTGGCACCCTATCCGAGTAGGCTGCGAGGGTTTGATAGATGGCTGGCAAGACACGGGATCCCGACAACGAGGCGCATTTTTGGTGGAAGTGGACCATGATCGGCGCGGCCATCTACATCGGGGTCGTTTTCGCTTTCGTTCTCAACTGACGGTGCAGAGGATCGAATGACTCAAGGACTTTACGACTTCATCAAAAGCATCTTCGCCCCGCTTGGCGACTACCTCATCGGCTCGTCCGTGCCGGTGGGCTCCTCGTTCGCCGGCGACATCGACGCGCTCATCGCGCTGGTCGCCGTGTTCGTCGGCTTCTGGGCTCTTCTCGCCTATGCGGCGTTCTTCTTCCTGATCTTTCGCTTTCGGGCGAGAGACGGGCAACGCGCGCAGTACGTCACGGGCGAAGAGAAGGATCTAAAGCGCTGGATCACCTATCCGCATGCGGCCATCATTCTTTGTGATTTGGTGATCGTCTTCATGGCGATCATGGTCTGGTACGACATCAAGCAGCGCCTGCCCGAGCCGGACAGCACCATCCGAATCGTGGCGCAGCAATGGGCATGGAACTTCGTTCATCCCGGACCCGACAACGAGCTCGACACCGACGACGACATCAACACGTTCAACGAGCTCCACGTCCAAGAGGGCACGACCTATCACTACGAGCTCATTTCCAAGGACGTTCTCCACGATTTCTCGGTCCCAGTGTTTCGTTTGAAGCAGGACGCGATCCCGGGCCGCGTCATGAAGGGCTGGTTCAAGCCAACCAAGGCCGGCGAGTACGACATTCAATGCGCCGAGATGTGCGGGATTGGGCACGGCATCATGGGCGCGCGCATCGTCGTCGAAACCCCGGAAGAACACGCGGCTTGGATGTCGCAGGGCAGCGCGGGCAAGGTTGCTTCCCGCTGAATGGAAAAGTCATGGCTGAAGCAGGCACGGTAGACACACACGGCGCGCACGACGCAGACCACGGGCACCACGAGCAGAGCTTCGTGAGCAAGTACATCTTCTCGACCGATCACAAGATCATCGGGATGCAGTACATGTTCACCGGCATCGTGATGGCGCTCATCGGTGGCTACATGTCGTACGCGTTCCGCATGCAGCTGGCGTTCCCAGGCGAAAGCGTCCCCGGCTACGGCGTCGTCTCACAGGGCGAGTACAACGCCTTGGTCACCAACCACGGGACGATCATGATCTTTTGGGTTGCCATGCCCATGCTGATCGCAGCCTTTGGCAACTACCTGATTCCGCTGATGATCGGCGCGGACGACATGGTGTTTCCGCGCATCAATCGGCTCTCGTATCAAATCTTCCTGATCAGCGCGATCATTCTCATCGCGTCCTTTTTCGTCCCTGGCGGCGGATTCGGCGGCGCATGGACATCCTATCCGCCGCTCTCGGCGAACGCGGAGTACAACCTCACGCCCTATGGTGCGACCTTCTGGCTGGTTGCGGTCGCCCTCGAGTTCGTCGCCTTTCTGCTCGGCGGCATCAATTTCATCACGACCCTGATGAATTCGCGAGCGCCCGGCATGAAAATGCACGACATCCCGATGGTGCTGTGGATGATCATCATCGCGAGCATCCTCTTCATGGCATCGGTCGGTCCGCTGATTGCGGGCGCCATCATGCTTTTCATGGATCAGGTCGTGGGCACCGGCTTCTTCGACCCCGATCGCGGCGGCGACCCGGTCCTTTGGCAGCACCTGTTTTGGTTCTTCGGTCACCCGGAGGTCTACGTCGTGCTCTTGCCTGCGATGGGGATCGTTGCCGAGATCATCTGCACATTCGCGCGTAAGAAGCTCTTCAACTACAAGCTGATCCTCTACACCGCATTCGCGACCGGGATCATCAGTTTCTTCGTCTGGGCCCACCACCAGTTCGTCGCGGGAATCGACCCGCGGATGGCGAACGTGTTCACGATCACGACCCTGATCATCTCCATCCCAATCGCGGAGATGCTCTTCCTCTACATCGCCACCCTCTACGGCGGATCCATCCGGCTGACCACGCCGATGCTCTGGGCTTTATCGTTCATCGCCGAGTTCCTGATCGGCGGCATCACCGGCATCTTCCTCGGCGCGAGCGGCTCGGACATCTACTTCCACGACACCTACTTCGTGCTCGCGCATTTCCACTACACCTTCTTCCCCATCGCCATCATCGGCTTCTTTGCGGGGATCACGTATTGGTTCCCAAAGATGTTCGGCCGGATGATGAACGAGGCACTCGGCAAGATTCACTTCTGGGGCACGATCATCGCGTTCAACTTCATCTTCATCCCGCTGTTCATTCTGGGTGCCGCCGGGCAGCATCGGCGAATCTACAACTTCCAGAACTTCCCCGACCTTGCGGGTATGCAGGACCTGCGTGTCATCGCGACGAGCGCTTTGCTGGTGATGCTCGTCTTCCAGGCGATTTTCCTGTTCAACTTCGTGTACAGCCTCTTCAAGGGTAAGCCCGCCGGCAAGAATCCCTGGAAGGCCAACACGCTCGAGTGGACGGCAGACTCGCCGCCGCCCCATGGCAACTGGCCCGAGCTCCCAAACTGCTATCGAGGCCCCTACGAGTACAGCGTGCCGGGTCGCGAGGACGACTACTGGCCGCAAGACGTCCCACCGGACACGGCCCCCGCCGAATGACGAGGCACCGATGAGCACCATGACCAGACCCATCGCTACGACCCGAAGCGCCACCGGCATCCCAACTGGAAAGCTCGCCGTTTGGTGGGTCATCGGCTCCGAAATCGTGATCTTCGGAGGCTTGCTCGCTTCCTATGTCATGTTCCGGCTCGGACACCCCGAGTGGGCCGAATACGCCTCGCACACCAACACTTGGTTCGGCGGCGCCAATACCTTCGTCCTGCTCACCTCCTCGCTCTTTGCCGTGCTTGCGCACCATGCTGCCGTGCATGGGGACGGTAAGACGGCAGCGAAGTGGTTGCTTGGGACCTGTGGGGGGGGCTTGGTCTTCCTCTGCATCAAGGCGGTCGAGTGGACCGGAGAGATTCAACACGGCTACACGATCACCGCCAACGGGTTCTGGAGCTTTTACTACACGGCCGCCGGCATTCACGCCCTGCACGTGATTGCGGGCTGCATCATCATGCTCATCATCGCCAAGCAGGCGTGGAACGGCAAAGAGCTCCAGCGTGTCGAGCTGATCGGGATTTACTGGCACTTCGTCGACATCGTGTGGATTTTCCTCTTCCCGCTGCTCTACATCGCCAAGTGAGGACTGACGATCATGGCTGAACACCAAGAACACGCGGAAGACCACTCGGGAGATCATAGCCAGGCCTTCTACTTGAAGATCTGGGCCATCCTCCTCGTGCTTCTCATTTTGAGCATCCTCGGGCCAATTCTCGCGCCGCACCTGGAGTTCGGCTTCCTCAAGGCCTGGATGATCACCTTGATGACGGCGTTTGGCATTGCGGTCGTCAAGGCCTACCTCGTCGCGGCGAATTTCATGCATCTCAACATCGAGAAGCGGTACATCACCTACCTCCTCACCACGATGCTGATGCTCATGTTGCTTTTCTTCGCCGGCGTGTCCCCCGACGTGATGAAGCACAAGGGTCAGAACTGGGAGAACGTCGCGGCCGAGGCTGAAATCGAGCGGGCCCTGAAAGCGGAGGCCGCTGCCGCCGCGCACGGCGAACACCCAGGCAACGAGCACTGATGAACCGAGGACTCGCTCATGCCGGATGACGCACTCGGTCGACCTTACGGCGTGCCAGTCAGGCGCGAGCCGGTAGTTCCGAGCGGCGTGCTGGGGATGCTGATCTTCGTGGCGACGGAGGTGATGTTCTTCTCCGGCCTCATCAGCGCCTTCGTGATCGGCAAGAGCAATGCCATCGGGGGCTGGCCGCCGCCGGGGCAGCCACGACTTCCTGTGGAAGAGACCGCGCTGAACACGGCCGCGCTTCTTGCCAGCGGTGTCGCCCTCTTCTTCGCAAACCGTGCGTTCAAGAAGGGCTCGCCCAGCGCCAAGCGTCTCCTGGGGCTCGCAATCGCCCTTGGGGGCTTCTTCGTGCTCTTCCAGGGGGCAGAGTGGGTCGCGCTCATCGACGAGGGCCTCACGCTCACCTCGGGCCAGCTCGGCGGCTTCTTCTACCTGCTCGTCGGGACGCACGCGCTGCACGTCGTCGCAGGCTTCATCATCCTGCTCTACACGTATCAAAAGCTCTCCCATCACGACCTCGATCGGTTCACGTTCTGGCCGGCGCAGATCTTCTGGTATTTCGTGGTTGGCGTGTGGCCGATTCTCTACTGGCAGGTCTACCTCTGATGCGATTGGCTCGCGAAGTCGCGGCGTTGGCCGTCGTGATCGTGGCTTGGGCAGCTAACCTGGCCTACGCCTGCCCTTCCTGCGCATCGCCGCTCGAAGAGAACCGGCAGGCGTTCGTCGATACGACCATTTTCCTCACTGTAGTGCCGCTGACGATGATGGGCGGCTTCGTCTGGTGGCTTCGCCGGAAAGTCCGCGAAAGGGACGATGCGCCGGAGATCGCCGTGCCTGAGACCCTGCTGCGAGATGCCGGCCGGTTCGCAAAGCGCCCCTGAAGAGCCGCTAGAGGCGTTCCCAGACCGGTTGGCGGGCGTCGTAGAGTCCGCCGCGCGATTCCTCACGGTCTGCCACGGCGCGCGCAAAGCCCCGCGCGGCAAACGCCAGCAGCAAACCCACTGCAACGTCGATGAACCAGTGCCAACGCAGGAACATCGTTGCGATGATGATGTTCAGGGCCACGAAACCGAGGATGGGCCAAAGCCAACGGAACGGCCGAACGTCTCGATGAGCGAATGCGTGAAGCGTGAAGTACGCCGGCCAGGCGGTGTGTAGCGAGGGAAAGATGTCGAGCTGCGCGCCGGCCATGGCGACGGTGACCTCGACCTGCTTCCACCAAAACGCACCCTGCAGGGGCTGGTCGAACGGAATCGTCGCGTACGGGCCGACACCGGGCACCAGGGTGTACAGGAAGTGCCCCGCGGCCACGACGAGAATGCCGCCCGCCATCAGTTCTTGGAGCCGCCGGCCTTTTCCGAAAAACAGCGCGGGAACGAGAATGACGATCAGGACGAAGAAGTGGGTGTAGTAGAAGAAGGACAGCCACTCGACGACAGGCCGGACGTTCCAAGCCTGCATCCAGATCGATGGAGTCGTGCCCAATAGCCAGCGGTCAATGGCGTAGAGCCGATGGTCCATCAGATCCGGCTGAAGCGCGGGCAGCAAGACCCGCATCTCGAAGTAGGACAGCACCATCGGCATGAACAAGCCCAAGCGATAGGTGAGCGCCCGGGCGCGCCGGCTCCGAATCACCTCACCGCGGCCGAGCACCAGGGTGCAGGCGGTGACGACCAGCAGGGCGAGAGCAAGCCGTCGCGCCACCGTTGCGCCGGGGCTGTCGGGGGCAATCGAAACCCGCAAAAACAGGTAAGCATGAAATGCGAGGGCGATGACGTCCTGCACCGCGAGGTTCTGCGCCGTGACGCCTATCGTCGTTCGCGCGCGCTCAGCGACGTTCCGAGTGAGTTCCAGCATCTGAAGCTCGGTGGCCGGAAGTGTGTCGATACCGCGCCTGCAATGCAAGGATCTGCGCCCATTTGGAGTACCCCGTCCAGGGACCCGAAAGGCCGAATGACTTCGCTAGCGGACGGAACGGGCAACCTGGGGTACAACGCGCTCCATGCAAGAGGCAACGCCGAAGCGCCCCTCCATCCGGGAGGACGCGATCAATCTCCCCAATTTGCTGACCATGCTGCGGATCGCCCTCATTCCGGGCGTGCTCTGGCTGCTCTGGGACGGCACTCCCAAGGCCAACTTCTGGGCCGCCATCCTCTACATCGGCACCGCGCTGACCGATCTGATCGACGGTTATCTGGCGCGGAAGTGGGGCCAAATCAGTGTGCTCGGGAAGTTCCTCGATCCGCTCGCGGACAAACTTCTGGTGATGGCGACCCTGATCTTCCTCACCTACCTCGGCCGGATGCCCTTTCTCGGAGTCGTCGCGGTGATCATCATGCTCAGCCGGGAGCTTGCGATCACGGCGCTGCGCACGATCGCGATGAGCGAAGGGGTCGTCATGGCCGCGATGCGGACGGGCAAGGACAAGACCGCGTTGCAGATGGTGGCGATTCTGATGCTCATCGTGCATCAGCGATACACGGTCTACTTCGGCTTCTACCAAACCGAGTTTGATTTTGCCGGTGTCGGTCTGGTGCTCCTTTACGTGAGCCTGGGCTTGGCGCTCTTCAGCGCCGGTGAATACTTCAAGCTCTTCGTGGACGCGGTGGACGCCAAAGAAGAGCGCTTGACCCAAGCCGCATCGTGACGGGGTCGAAGAGCACGGCGTCGGTCGAGACGCGCGCGTCTCGTCATATCGTGGGACGGGTTTTTCGCGGGAGCCAAGTGCAGGACGCGCTTCGAAAGCTGGCGGACGAACACGCGCTTCGGACCGCGTGGATCAGCGCCATCGGAGCGTTCGAATGGGTCGAGCTCACCGAATACGATCAAAACGAACGGCGCTACGTGGAAGCTCACCGTTTCGAGCGCTGCGAGCTGCTCTCGATGCAAGGCAACCTCTCGGAGCGCGACGGCGAGCCGTTCTGGCACCTGCACGCGACGGTGTCCCTTCGAGAGGACGGGCGGGACGTCACCTACGGCGGGCACCTGGTCGACGGCTCGGTGTTCGCATTGGAGTTTCGGATCGACTGCTACGACGGCCTCGCGCTACGGCGCGCGAATGACGAGGCGACTGGGCTTCAGCTCTGGGCCGACATCGAGGGCCCGCTGGCGGAGCAGACCGGGGTGCACGACGTTCCCAGGGCCGAAGCGGGTGGCGCGGGGGCCACTTGGGCGATGGCCGCCGAGCTGTCGGCGCGCGTCGAAGAGGCGCCCGAACAGAGCCCGCCCGAACGGGGAGACTGGATCGAGCACGCGAAGTTCGGGCTTTGTCAGATCGAAGGGCTGACGGGCGATGGGGTGTGTATCATCAAGCTGCCAAACGCGAGCCGTAAGAAGATCAAGCTCGACGCGTTGCAGGTGCTTGCGCCGCGGCACGATGGCGGGCGGAAGATCTTTCCGGTTAGGGCTAGGGGGAAGAAGTAGGAGTGGTTTGGGGGGTGGGGGTGGATTGGTTGGGTGGTTTGGTTTGGTTACCACCCCCCCCCCCCCCCCCCCCCCAAGAAAACCACACCCGGCCAAAATAGAAGGAGTCGAAGACCCCCCCAATCACCCCCCCGAGACCCGAA
>Ga0316198_10000248_pt1 | contig 26286 bp, 19 predicted proteins | sample OudBieAanoxic_MG_FD_204935 | JGI IMG/M metagenome (GOLD analysis project Ga0316198, IMG submission 204935) | Coastal sediment microbial communities from Oude Bieten Haven, Netherlands - site A anoxic | ecosystem: Environmental > Aquatic > Marine > Coastal > Sediment | place: Netherlands... | reverse complement strand
TCTGACCCGACGTGTGAAAAGAACCACTGGTGCCGATCTTGTTGTTGTTATAGACAAGCGCTTCCTCGAGTACAAGGCATGGTCTGAGATGCAGGAACAGCTCGGCAGCCGGGTGGACTGGAATCAGTTTCCGGACAAACTGATCATTGACAAGACCTTTGCTGAATTACCGAAGCAGTTGCTGCAACAGATTGGACGCGGTGTCGAGGAAAATAGTTCGGTAACTGTAAGCGATGAGGAACAGATCTACGATGCCAGTGTGTTGCCTGCTGTTGACGCACGCAAGCAGTTGCTTGGCAACATCTGGATATTGCTGAACATCACTACCCAACAGCGTGATTTGAGGACGCTGACCACCGTATTTGTATTGTCCAGTATTGTATTGGCGGGCCTTGTAATTATTCTGTTTTACGCCTATCTGCAAAGAATACAGTCTAAGTTGAGCAAGGCTTATGCAAAACTCCGCCATGAGATCGGTGAGCGTAAACAGGTTCAACAGCAGCTTGAATCCTACAGCTATACCATTGCCCACGACCTGCGCGCACCCCTGAGATCCATTACCAGCTTCAGCCAGATACTCGCCGATGAGGTCGGGGAGTCACTACGTGGCGATGCCAGAGACGCTCTGCAAAGAGTGATCAGGGCGGGTAGCCACATGGCTGAACTCATTGACGACATACTGGAGCTGTCGCGCATCAGCCGCAGGCACATGTCTGTCGAAAAGGTTGACTTGAGCCAATGTGCGCGGGAGTACATCGAGCGACTCGTGTCGGAAGAGCCGGATCGACAACTGGAATACAGGGTGGAGAACAACGTAACGGTCAGCGGCAGTAGAGAGTTGCTTTACGCGGCGCTTAAAAACCTTATCGAGAATGCATGGAAGTTCACGTCAAAACAGCCAACGGCAAAAATCGAATTTGCCACCACCACTGTCCATGGCGAAACGGTTTACTTTGTACGGGATGATGGTGTCGGATTTGATATGCAGTATGTCCATAAATTGTTCGGCACTTTCCAGCGTCTGCACCCGAAAGAGGCTTATCCGGGTACCGGGATCGGCCTGGCGACCGTCAAGCGCGTTATAGAGCGCCACCGTGGCCGGGTGTGGGCCGAGTCTGAAACCGGGCTGGGCGCAACATTTTATTTCACCCTGCCGGCCGCAACAAATCAGTGAAGCCTGTCCCTCCTGAACCGCGTTTTGAATCTTTGCAGCAGCGACGGAATTTTATGTGCTGGCGGTGGTTCGATATCGTTTTCCGCCATGTTGTCTTTGACGAGAGATATTTTCGCCTTGGTCCAGCTGATTAACTGGTTCTCGGCCATACAGGCAGCGGGTCCCAGCGGATCGGCGCCCAATGAACCGACCAGATTCTGCAGGTATTCTTCACTCTGGACCTGTTCGAGTTTGGACCTGGCTTTAGCGAAACGCTGATCGATGCCAAGACGTTTTGCCTCGTCCGCATAGTCCAAATCATCCAGGAACTGTTGCAGATTGCTGACGTGCCGGCGCCACAATTGAATATCCCGGACCTGTTTGATCTGCAGGCGTTCCCGGTACCAGTTCGATTCGAGCAGCCGTTCTCGGGTAAACATGGCGCGGAACTCGGGATGATGGGCATCAAGACCATCGTGCTCGCCGTTTGCCATAATATACAGCAAGGCCTTTAATGGCGGGCAGGCATCCTCGATACTGCCGTCGGCGATATAACGCTGCGCCACACGTTGCTGTGCTTCGACAATATTGTTTATCCCGTCTACAAATACTTCCAGATCCTGGATCTCCGGCCTGAGGATGTCCTCGGTAAAAACAGCGCTCGGGTTATCGAAGATCTTGCCAAAGTAGCTGTGAACGAACTGGTCGGTCATGCGGTATCCAAGGCGGCTGGCGAGCACGGTTCTGCCCTGGTGCTGAAAATCTTTCAGTGGTTCGAAGTGGCCGTGTTCAATCAGGTATGCCGGATCACGCTGCTCAAGTTCAATGCGTGCCCATATTTCAGGTATCAGCAGGCTGATGTCATGGTCAACGCGCACGTTGGGACCCACATAACCGGCCGAACTGGAAAATCCGGCATACCCGGTGAGTATGAAAGACACCAGTGCATTATTCAGATCAGCCGTGGTACGCAGTGCATTGAACGGTCCCTTGGTCAAGGCGCCTTCACTGCCGGCACCGGTAGTTGACGGTGACTTGCCGGTAAGACTGCAGACAAAGTCCATAAACAGTTCCGGCAACTCCTGATAATGAATCGGGTTGTAGACTGCCAGTGAACGTATGCCCGTTTCCGGCGGGTTGTTGCGCCGGCCGGCCAGCACGGCATCCACCGGGTGGCAGACGGGGTCGTTCAATTCCAGTTTTCGGTTGAATCGTGTACTCATTTCGGCAAGGTATTTGCGCACCGGCCGGACCAGGTCCGGACGTTTCTGCAGGTAGCGTGGGTTCTTCGAGGGTTTGCCGTCGACCAGACGCGGATGGGCCGAAGAGACGCAATAAACCGTATCATCCTCCATGCTTGCCTCTTTCAGCATCGACTGCATGGGCGGAGTGAACTGGTAGAAGGTGTGCACGTCCTCCACCAGGCGCGTCAATCTTTCGCTGTCAAGTGGTTCAAAATTGGCAATGAAATTGCCGGGCTCTGAGAGGTCTTTTTCGGTCTGCTTGTCAAAGCCGGGATGAATGGCATCATCGGGTCTCTGGAACAGCCGGTATTCGCAGTTTTTCACCAGTTTGACGCTGTGATCTCTATGCTGCCCCGGCCTGCAGCTGGCGAGGATTTCGCCTGGTATAACCACCGATACACTGATGTCGTCCTCCATCTGCACCTTTTCAGTGGCGATGTAATCCTGTCGCAGTTTGAAGGTGCGCCACTTGCCGTCGCGGTCGAAACCGACGCGCAGGTAGGAGGCCATCAGTTTGCGGTCACCCAGTTTCAGCTCATGTGCAGGTGCACCATCCACTTCATCGACCGACAGATACTCACGCCAGCGGTCACCCCATTCGCTGCGATAGAAGCGCTTGATGAGAAACACCAGCGCCAGGATGCGTGGTGAGATGGAGGACAGCCACTCATTGAACTCATCCGTGTAGCTGGATGTGGGTGTCAGCAGTTTGATGACCGAACCGAGGCTACGCTCCGGGCTCAGCGGTTTGCGGCTTGCATCAGGATCTTCGTCCTGGTAACCGGGTTTGAAGCGTTCGGTGTAATCCTGGTCGAAGATCTCCTGCACCATATCGAGGTCTTTTTGAAGGTCATCCACGAACAGCGGACGATAGATGACCGCGTCCTCCAGGGATTTGGATATTTCGGATTTGCCGCCGCCTGAGACTGTGGACGGCTTGTGGCAGAAAGTGCCTTCGGCATCTATGCCCACCAGGCGCCAGGATGGCGCGCCCGGGTGTTTCTTCATTTCAATCTTGTAACCGCTTGGTTGCGTGTAAATCTTTTCAGGCTGCAGCGAGATCGTCTTTGTTTCATTGTCTTTGATCCAGGAGATGGTCTGGGCATTGAGGTCCATGCGCACCTTCTGTGGTACGTAGACTATCTCAGGGTGGTTGCGGTCGATGGCGTAACCTTCCGGTTGCAGCTCCATGATGTCGCTGTAGCGTTTCACCATGTCCGCAAAGCAATAACCGGGCATGTGGGTACGGCTGTCTACGCCATATTCCTCGCCATGGTTGCGGCACGGGAACGCCAGTGCGCCGCCGGCATGTTCTTCCTCGGCCATGCCGAACAGGTTGGCGGCATAGCCGATCTGGGTTTTGACTTCTTTCTTGCAGTAGCCGTAGTAATTGTCTGCCAGCAGGGTGACGATGACACCGGATTCGTCGCGTGCGGTGAGCTTGAAAGCATCGCCATCATTGTATAGTTCGTCAGGATCGTCCCAGCACATGCCCTCCGCGCGTTGGCGGTCGGTGGCATTCGTCGTGTGTGGCAGACCAACCTCTTTCTTGGTTAAATTGACCAGGTGCGGTGCAAGAATGACGCAGCCGGTATGGCCGGTCCAGTGATCGGTATCCAGTGCGGAATCAAACTCGGCAAGATAGGGATTGCCACCATTGCCGAAAATGCTCTCCACGAAATCCAGATTGCTAACCAGGTTGCCGGGTGCAAAAAACTGAATCTCCATTGACTTTTCAGCTTCCCTGCCGGCAATTTCCGGGCACACAACGGGGCGCAGCAGCAATGATACAAACATGCGCGCCGGTTCCGGTAAACTCGCGGTAAAGGGGATTTTCAGCAGTTCCTGCGGCGGTTTCAGTGCCTGCTCCAGCATGTGCGCAAAGGTACGCTTGGGCACCGCCTTTTTATCACCCGGTATCGGCAGCCCGCCTTCGCAGATGTGAAAAGAACCCTTGGTGGTGCGTCGGTCGCTGGCCGGGTTGTGCAGCACACCCTGCTTGACGCGATAACTGGAGACAATGTCAGAGTGAAACTCGGCTTTGCCCATCGGTATCGACAATTCGCGTGCCACATCCTGGCGGTCGAGTATGAACGTCTGCGTCGGCAATGTCGGTATCGCCTCCAGTTCCAGATCCTCGAAATACCTGATCAGGAAATCCTGGATGCGCTGGTCCACCCAGCAGTGATAGTCCACCAGCAGGCGGTTCTTTTCCCGGTAACTTTTCAGCAGATCCTGGGAAATACCAAAGAAGCGGGCTTCCTCCTCAGGTACGCAGGTCGGTTGCCCGGAAGAGGCCAGTTTCAGGTTGATATAAAGCTGCAGCTTTTTGCGCTCTTCGTCCGGGTTTCCGCTTGTCTTGTTCAACCCGAGGGTATCCGCAAAATCCATAAGGTCTCCCCGCTTGTTATCGCTGACCTGTCGCTGATTGACGCCACCAGTGTTCTGCGTGGCAGTTTACCGAATTAGCTATTCGAATTCAGCGCAGTTATCCTGATAAGTGCAGGGGTAAAGATATTTTGTTTGTTTATCCGGCTGTTATTTATGAAAAAAGCGTTTTATAAACAACCTGTTTTTGACTCTGGGATGAGTGGCGCGGGCCGGAAGGTCCTGTTGCTATCGCGGCTGTTGCTGATAGCGGGCTCCGATCAATGTCGCGGTGCGACAATGCAGCAGCTGGTGATCGCTGCAACTGCGGCCCGGGTGGTTTTGTACCCGGGTACAGGTGGATAAGTAACTGGCGTGTCTGGATAAGCCGAGTATAAGAAAGTTCAGGTAGGGTATCGAAGTAGAGGGCCGTGCACAGCCTGCGTGGCCGGGATTAACGGGAAACCAGGTTTTGCAGAGTGAGCTGAAGGTTGATACCTATCGCCTGGCTGTATTGCCGATCGCTTACCTGAGCGAGCAGCAAGATCCTTTCGACAGTTGTCGAGCTGAGAGTGCGATTGACGAATCCTACCGGAATGTCTTTTCGACGGGTGCCTGGCTGTATGCCTTATACCACTATAGTCTGCTGGTTCGGGATAAACTGGGATCCCCGACGGCCGATGCTGTGTGGGCGCAGCAACAGCTGATTCTGGGTGGTGGAGCGCCCGAGGTCGGCGAGGGAATCGGCAAGGTATTCAATCTGATACGGGCTGCAAGCAGTATCGTTTCTGTATGCCCGGCGATAGATTCCGCTGTGGTGCAGGATCCGCTTGAATTCACTGTTGCCTTGACGCTGTTGTCAAATCTGCCCGAATCTCCAGTTTATGCCGGTCGCACAGCAGATCGCGCCAGACAGTTGAGTCCTACACAAGTGGAGGTTGAGCAACGGTTTGCACACTGCCTGTCGCGCTGTCGTGAACAGATCCTGACTGTTTTTTTCAGTACATTTTCAGTTGCAGGGCCGCTTCCCCATTAGTACCACAGACAATCTGTGAGTGACCGCTTCCCGGCTTGCGCAGGGGCAGACCATATCAGCTTGGAGCCGTAGCGCGAACCTTTCACACCTCAGTGAAGGTTCGGCGTGCCTGGAAAAACGCGGTTGAATTTCTTATGCTTTCAGTCAGCGTGCTGGCTGGGGGGGAGATGAAACTCTGTCGATGGGTACAGGTTGGGGGAATTTCCGCGAGCATCCTGTTGTCGTCCTGTGCGAGCCCACGACAGCAACCAGAACGCTACCTGTTTATATACGATGCGGTTCCCGTATCACCCTCGCGCTTCGTGGTTTGCAACCAGGTGAGCTGCGATGAAACCACGTCCGTTCATTTAACCGGGAATAACTGGGTGGAACTGCAGAGGCTCTTTGAGCCCCCGGCCACAGACAGTGAATCCGAACGCACTCAAATCTCCAGGGCTATCGCCAGGATGGAACAGCTTGTCGGTGATCAGGCTGGTACACATGATGATTAAGCGCGTAACGGTGCGACTTTCCGTGGCACACGCCAGCTGGACTGTGTCGCGGAAGCGACCAATACGACGATTTATCTGTTGCTGATGAAGCAAAAGAACCTGTTGCACTGGCACAGCGTTGGTTACCCGCAACATCGCGGTCTTCTGAACCTGGAGTTTCCTCACAATACCGCGGTCTTGCTCGAAAAAGACAGCAACAGGATATTTGCTGTAGATTCCTATTTCCATGCCAACGGACAGCCGCCGGAAATCGTGCCGCTCGCTGTCTGGTTGGATGGATATGATCCCGGCACCTGACCGTGTGTGGACGTTACAACCTGATCACCGATGTTGAGGCATTGATTGATTATTTCGAAATCGACCATGTTCTTTTTGACCTTGCCGGTCTGGGGCGAAGATATAACATCGCGCCGGGGCAGAGTGTCCCGGTTATCCGCAATACCGGTCAGGGTAACGAGCTGATGCTGGCGCGCTGGGGTCTGGTTCCTCACTGGTCAAGAGAGCCGACAACAAAATATTCCACCATTAACGCCCGTGCCGAGACGGTGGCTGAAAAACCAAGCTATCGCGATGCCTTTAAACATAAGCGTTGCCTCATTCCGGCAAACGGCTTCTACGAGTGGCGGCGCGATGGCGATAACAAAACGCCACATCACATCCACGCGCCAGGCAACAGTCTTCTTGCCTTTGCAGGTCTGTGGGATCATTGGGACAGGCAGGGCGAAGGCTTTGACAGTTGTTCGATCATTGTTACAGCAGCCAGCAGGATCATGCAGCCCATCCATGAGCGTATGCCGGCCATTCTTAACCCGGCGCAGTACAGCAGCTGGTTGAATACGGCCCATTACAAACGCGTGCAGCTGGAGTCCATGTTGAATCCTTACGCGGGGCGCCTGGAGATCGATCGAATCAGTCGACGGGTGAACAGTCCGAAAAATGACGGGCCGGAATGTATTGAGCCGGAATCAGGTTGAGGCAAACCGGTATGATCGAGAAAATCGTTTCCGGTGGCCAGACGGGTGTCGACAGAGGCGCCCTGGACGCGGCAATCGGGGCGGGATTTCCCTGCGGTGGCTGGTGTCCGCCGGGCCGGCAAGCCGAGGATGGCGTCATTGCGGATCGATACCCCTTGCAGTGCATTGAGCAGGGCGGCTATCGGCAACGTACCGAACGCAACGTCATCGATTCAGACGGTACCCTGATTATCCATCATGGCCGCTTGTCGGGGGGTACCAGGTTAACCCTGGAGTTCTGTGTTCAGCGACAGAAACCCATTGAATTGATTGATGCGGCCGGCGTATCGGCACAACGGGCCGCCGATCTGTTGACAGAGTTAAGCGGCAAAACCACTATCAGGGTATTGAATGTCGCCGGCCCGCGTGAAAGCGGGTGGCCCGGTGCCTGTGCGTATACGACGGAGTTGATACGCCGGTTTCTGATGCTGATCAATCGATGACAAGCTGAACTGATAATGGCAACCAATCGCCGTAGCGTTTTCTTCGTTTCCGACCAGACCGCGATTACCGCCGAGGTGATGGGGCAGAGCCTGCTGACCCAGTTCGATGGCATCGATTTTCGACGCACCACCCTGCCGTTCATCAACAGCGGGGAGAGGGCGGGGGCGGCACGGGAGCAAATCAATCGCTGTTTCCGCGAAGACGGGGAGCGGCCGATCATCTTCTGTACTTTCACAGACCCGGAGATCCGTCGCATCGTGGAGGCCAGCGATAGCGTATGTTTCGATTTCTTTGATACCTTTATTTCGCCGCTGGAACAGGAGCTGCGGACAACCCCGTCCCATGCCATGGGGCGTACCCATGGCATGGTGGATCCGACCAGCTATCACTCCCGTATCGATACGGTGAACTTTGCATTGTTCAACGATGATGGAGCCAATCTCAAACAGTATCCACATGCGGACGTCATTCTGATTGGCGTATCCCGCTCGGGTAAGACGCCGACGTGTCTGTACCTGGCACTGCAGTTCGGTATTAACGCGGCCAATTACCCGCTGGCGGAGGATGACCTGGGTTCGCCCAGTCTGCCGCGCGCATTGAAGCCATTCAAAAACAAACTTTTTGGCCTGACCATCAATCCGGAGTCTCTTCAACGTATTCGTGAGGAACGTCGCCCTGCCAGCCGTTATGCCTCGCTGCAGCAATGCCGGATGGAGATCGAACTGCTGGAGGAGCTCTACTTCAGGGAAAAGATCCCTTTCCTCAATACCACGACAGTGTCGATAGAGGAGATCGCGACTACCATGTTGCAGAAGATGGGTTTGCATCGACAACTGTTCTGATCCGGCAGGCCGTGGTCACTGTCAGGAAAATTGAAAGAATTGATTTCCTGCTGCCAATGGTTTCATATAAAGACTGCGCTGGATTCTTGCACCCTGCAGGAATCGGCATTGCCTGCCATCTTTTTTTGCAGGATCCCGGTTCGGGTGCAGGCGTCAAGCTGACTTTTGTCCTGTTGACGGTCTGGTTTCGGGAAAAGAATATGGCAGAACAGATTATCTGGTTTGAAAACCTGGGAATGCATCAAGTCGATCTGGTGGGCGGCAAGAATGCGTCACTCGGTGAGATGATCAGCAAGCTCGATAGTAGCGGTGTTCGCGTCCCGGGTGGTTTCGCCACCACCGCCGCCGCGTTTCGGGAGTTTCTGCGCCACCAGGATCTGGATCAGCGTATCAATGCGCTGCTCGCGGGTGCAGATATCGAGGATGTGGAAGCGCTGGCAACGATGGGTAACACCATCCGCCAGTGGGTGTTGGAAACACCGTTCCCACAAACCCTGCGGCAGGCACTCGTCGCCGCTTACCAGCGTCTCGAAGCAAAGGGCGGCAACGGGCTGGAAGTGGCTGTACGCTCATCCGCCACGGCGGAAGACCTGCCGGATGCCTCTTTTGCCGGGCAACAGGAGACCTATCTGAATGTGCGCGGTATCGATGCCGTCCTGCAAGCCGTCAAGGCTGTATTTGCATCCTTGTATAACGACAGGGCCATCGCCTATCGCGTGCACAAGGGTTTCGATCATAGCCAGGTTGCCCTCTCCGCCGGGGTGCAGAAGATGGTGCGCTCGGATGTGGGTGCATCCGGGGTCATGTTCACCCTCGATACCGAGTCCGGCTTTCGTGATGTTGTCTTTATTACCTCGTCATGGGGGTTGGGAGAGACGGTGGTGCAGGGCGCGGTCAATCCGGATGAATTCTACGTTCACAAGGGCTGCCTGCAGGCCGGTCGCCCCGCGATCTTACGCCGGACTCTGGGCGAGAAGGCGATCAAGATGGTGTTCGCTGATGGCGCTGACGAGAAGGTGAGGACTGTTGAGGTGCCGTCTGAGGAGCGCTTGAGTTTTTCCCTGACCACGCAGCAGGTGGAAGAGCTGGCCCGTTTTGCATTGATAATCGAGGCCCACTACGGGCGTCCCATGGATATAGAGTGGGCCCTGGACGGACAGGATGGTCAGATTTATATCGTCCAGGCGCGACCCGAGACCGTGGAAAGTCGCGTCGATACCAGCGTGACTGAACGTTACGCGCTCAAAGGATCGGGGGAATTACTGGTCTCCGGTCGTGCCATTGGACAGCGTATCGGCGCGGGAGCGACGAAAGTCGTCGCCGACGTGGCGCATATGGCGCAGGTGCAGGAAGGGGACGTGCTGGTCACGGACATGACCGATCCTGACTGGGAGCCGGTAATGAAAAAGGCCGCTGCCATTGTCACCAATCGTGGGGGACGTACCTGTCACGCCGCCATTATCGCCCGTGAGCTCGGCATTCCCGCCGTCGTGGGATGCGGAGATGCCACCCACCGACTACAGGGTGTGCCGGCGATCACCGTGTCCTGCGCGGAGGGAGACACGGGCAACATCTATAAGGGGCTATTGGAATTCGAGGTAATACGCAACAGCAGTGGCGACATGCCGCCATTAGCCACCAAAATCATGATGAATGTGGGCAATCCGGGGCGCGCCTTCGCCTTCAGCAGACTACCCAACGCCGGTGTGGGCCTGGCGCGTCTGGAATTTCTTATCAGTACCACCATCGGTGTCCACCCACGGGCATTACTCGCTTTCGACCAGCAGGACGATGACATCAAGCGGCAGATCCACAGAAAGATGGCCGGCTATCCCGATCCGGTAAGCTTTTACGTGGATAAGCTGGCGGAGGGTATCTCCACGCTGACCGCCGCATTTTATCCTCATCCGGTCATCGTGCGCATGTCGGATTTCAAGTCCAATGAATACGCCAACCTCATCGGTGGCAAGGCCTATGAACCGGAGGAAGAGAATCCCATGATCGGCTTCCGCGGGGCTTCGCGCTACGTCTCCGAGGACTTCCGTCCCTGCTTCGAGTTGGAATGCCGTGCCGTCCGCAAGGTGCGCGATGACATGGGTTTCGAAAACCTGGAGCTCATGATTCCCTTCGTGCGTACCCTGGATGAGGCTGCCGAGGTCGTAGCATTGCTCGCTGACAACGGACTCGAGCGCGGGAAGAATGGCCTGCGTGTGATCATGATGTGCGAGTTACCATCCAACGCTGTGCTTGCCGAGGAGTTCTTGCGCTACTTTGATGGGTTTTCAATCGGTTCAAACGACCTGACCCAGCTTACTCTCGGTCTGGACCGTGATTCGGGTCTGGTGGCGAAGCTCTTCGACGAGCGCAATCCGGCGGTGAAGCGCCTGCTGGAGATGGCCATTTCGGCTGCGCGTGCACAGGGTAAGTATGTGGGCATCTGCGGTCAGGGGCCTTCGGACTTTCCCGATTTTGCGCAATGGCTGCTGGACCAGGGCATCAGTTCGATATCACTGAATCCGGATACCGTAGTGGATACCTGGCTACACCTGGCGGCACAAGGCGGTAAGCCCGTGAGTTAAGCGAGCGTACAAAGGAACATCCCGGTGAAATTTAACCGCTGCAATGAATATTGTTGCTGTTGTGCACCCTGGTGCGGGTTCAATCGGGCAGCTGAACCACCATCACCGGAATGTTGCAGCGTCGGATTATACGCCGCGCGGTACCGCCCATGACAGCGTCCCTTACCGAGCCGCGCTGGCCGCGCTTGCTGATGACCACCAGGTCGTAACCGCCGCTGTGTGCTTCCTGCAGGATCTTTTCGACCGGCTCGCCCTTTTCGATGGTCACATGGTAACTCAAAACGGATTTGTCCGGCTGGCGGGATAGGCACTCCTTGCAGAATTGCTGAACGCTGTCCTTGATCTCGACGTCGTCCCTTTTCCTCGATATCAGGGTCCGCCTGGCCTCTTCAAGGTCCTGGGTTTTCAAATCCTTCCACAGATCTTCGTTGATATATCCGAGCAGGTACTTTTCGAAATCCCTTGTTTCCACTACGTGGAACACCGTCAGTTCAGAGTCGAAGCGCTGGGCGATGCTCGCAGCGTAAGGGAAAGCGTAACGTCCGGATTCCGACAGGTCGGTGGTATAGAGTATTCTCTTGTACTCGATTTCGGGTAGAGTTTTTTCCGTTGACATTGCTAGGCGGCTTTCTTGTTGAACCAGTTCAACCAGATCCCACTCAATAACCAGGAGTAGGCCCAGGTGGCAAAAAAGATAAGCACGAAGGCCACCAGGATGTCGGTGCTGCTGCCGTTGAGGGTAAATCCCGGAACATAACCGAACAGGAAGGGGCCCAGATAAAGAAATTTGGCGAATTTGAATGCAGTGAAAGCAGTTTTCCACATGTTGGCCTTGGCGATGGTCGCGCCCGCGAACGCCGCAATACAGACCGGCGGTGTGATATTGGAGTCCTGCGACAACCAGTAGACGATCATATGCGCGGCGATTTCGTTCACTCCCAGATGGGTGAGTGCGGGAACCGCCACCACCGCGGTGATCAGGTAGGCGGCGGTGACCGGCACACCCATACCGAGCACCAGCGAGGCCAGTGCAATCAGCAGAATAGTGAGGAATAAGCGGCCATCGGCGAGTTCGATGACGATGTCGGCAAAGGTGAGGACCAGGCCGCTGTAGGTCAGCACACCGATAATAATTCCGATCACACCGACGGTGGCGCCGATCTTCAGGCTGCTCTCGGCGCCCGCCCGCGATGCCTCCATGAAGCCTTTGAGGCCGATGCGCGTGTTAACCCGCACCCAGCTCACGGCGATACAGGTGAGCACGCCGAGGATTGCCGAATAACCCGGGGAGTAACCGGCAAGCATGAAGATGGTGATAGTGACCAGCGGCAGCACATAGAACCACTCGCGCCGAAGGATCTCCATGGCGCTGACCTTGGATCTCTCACCGACAATATTGTGCTTCTTGGCCTCGTAGTGGACCATGACAAAAACGCTGAAAAAATACATCAGGGCGGGGAACACCGCGACCAGCATGATCTGCGAGTACGGTACGCCGGTCAATTCCGCCATGATGAAGCCACCGGCACCCATGATCGGCGGCATGAACATGCCGCCAATGGAAGCTGCCGGCTCGATACCACCGGCGATGTGGGGCCTGAAACCGGCCTTTTTCATCATCGGAATGGTGAAAGCTCCGGTGGATACGGTGTTGGCGATAGCGCTGCCGGAGATGGAACCGAACAGACCGCTGGCGATCACCGAGACTTTGCCCGGACCACCGACCTTGTGGCCCACGGCGGCCAGGGGGAAATCGATGAAAAACCGCTGGGCGCCGCTTTTTTCCAGAAAGGCGCCGAAGATAACGAACAGCACGATGTAGGTGGCGAGAACGTTGGCCATGATGCCGAATACACCATCGCTCTTGTAAAAAATGCTGGTGCAGAGCTCGGGAAAGGTATCACCGGCGTGGGATATGAGTTCCGGCGCGTACTCGCCGTAGACGCCGTAAAGCAACATAACGCCGCCGATCATCACGAATACCGAACCGACGACGCGACGTGCCAGTTCGACACCGATCAGCACCCCGACAACGGCGATACCTTTGTCCAGGGTGGTCTCCGCACCGGCGCGGTAGTTGATCACCTCGAAGTTCATTATCCAGTAGCCGACGGTAATGATCGACAGGATAATCAGCAGGTAATCGATCACCCTTCCCAGGCGCGTCTTCGACTGATAGAGCAGGAACGCCAGCACATAGGTAACGATGACGTAGATACCACGATGGTACTGGGTGGCGGCCGGTTCGAGTACCGCCGAGTAGGAATAGAACAGAACCAGGAAAAGCGACAGCAGATCGAAGACCGTTTGTTCCGCTTTATTCAGTTTGTCAAACATTATTCTGCAACCTGGACGGGTTATGCAGGCGGAGAAACCGAGTGATGCAAATCATTACTAGCGCTTCTTCCTGCTGTTTTACGCCCGCCCGGCAGCGGGCGGGCGTAAACACTACAGCAGTCCTTTCTCTTTCCAGAAACGTTCTGCGCCGGGGTGCAGCGGTGTGACAATGCCGTTGATGCCGGTTTCGACGCTCATCTCCTTGAAGGTCTTTTTCTGTTGGCGCATGTGCGCCAGACCCTCGTCGGTGTAGATCTTGGATAACAGGTCGTAGACCATGTCAGCCGGTACTTTTGCGTTGGCGACCCAGAGGGCGGAGTCCTGGAACGAAGGGGTCTCGGAGTCCACGCCCTTGTAGGTGTCCGGCGGGACCGACAGCTTTGAGTAGTAGGGGTAGGTCTTATAGAAATCACTTTCTTCCGCGTCCTTACCCAGGTCGACCAGTTCGATGTGATTGGTCTGCGCAGCCATGATGACGGCGCCGCTGGGGAAGGCGGTGAACAGCCAGAAAGCGTCCAGCTGCTTGTTGCCGAAGGCGGCAGCGGCGTCGTTGTAACCCATGGCATTACGCTCGATCTTGTCCCATACACCCATGTGGGTGAAGAACAGCTCGCAGTTGGCGAAGGCGCCCGAACCGGCGTTGCCGACCCCCACCTTCTTGCCGACCAGATCCCTGGTGCTTTTGATGCCGGAGCCTTTTCGCACCACCAGCTGGGCAGGCGCACCGTACAGATAGGCGACGGCCATCACGTCTTCGTATTTGCGGGTGTCATTCTTCAGCTGACCTTCTCTGCCCAGGTAGACATGGCCGGAATACACCACACCGAAATGCATCTTGCCCTTGTTGACCTTGCGCAGGTTCTCCACCGAACCTGCGGACGACTGCGCCTTGACCCGATAGTCTTTCGATGCCTTGACCGGATCGTAGACCTGTATGGCGTTGGCCACCACCTGGAAGGTGCCGCCCGCCGGACCACCGCCGAACACGATGCGTTTGGCCGCGCTCGCCTGCAGCGGAATGATCAGCGTAATCGCCAGCACGGCGATAGCGCCAATAAGAAAAGTTCTTCTCTTTGGTTTCACCACAAAAACCCTCCCGAGTTCCAATCTTGAGTTAAGCGTTGGTATAGCATTGCCGACCGAATGCCGGCGGGCTCATCTGTCCAATAGCCTCACAGCGGACGGAAAACGGTATGCGCCTACCAGACTGATTTCCGCCGCTGCGCGGTTTTTTATGTCAAACCAGTCTGGAACCGAATGTAGACAGCAACGGAAAACTCCGCGCCGCGCCAGCTGCGGCTAGCCGTTTTCTGTGGCTTGCGGGTAACTGATGCCCCGACTCGGCAATGGCTTTGCTGCTACATGTTAAGCAAAACAATAGATCAAATTCCGTTGACTTGCCACGCAGTCCCTGTGTTCCGGTCTGGCTTGAGACACATTGTGGTGGTGATGTTTTGGCCTGAAAACACCGCAGGCGCTGGCGTACAGCAAGGTCATAAGCTATACGCCATATCGATTAAATTATTTAATAATGCGTTAATCTTTCCCGCTTTCATTGATTTAATGAATACCCGTGCCACAATTAGTGAAGTTACTTTCTTGAAAACGGGCGGCTGAAAGGAAAAACGGTAAGCCAGGATTCAGCACAAGGTCGCAGAGTTAATTTCAACCAAACAATAAAAGAGGAGATATTGGCTAATGGACCCTAAAGTTGTGTGGCTCTTTGTGTTTGTTGCGTTGTACTGGTCTTACTGTATTTTCTGGGGTATCAAAGGTGCCCTGTCGGCCAAAACGGCCAGTGATTATTTTGTTGCCGGTCGTCAGATATCACTTTGGGTGTTTATCCTGGCGGCAACCGCAACGTCGTTCTCGGGCTGGACCTTTATGGGGCATCCGGGCCTCATTTACCGCGACGGTTTCCAATACGCCTACGCGTCGTTCTATGCCATCACCATCCCGTTCACCGGCGTGCTGTTCCTGAAGCGCCAGTGGATGCTGGGCAAGCGTTTCGGCTTCATTACCCCCGGTGAGATGATGGCGTACTACTTTAAATCGGATACCGTTCGTCTGCTGGTGGTACTGGTGGCGCTGGTGTTTTCGGTACCTTATCTCGGGGTGCAGTTACGTGCCTCCGGCTTCCTGTTCAATGTACTGACTGACGGCATGCTGAACGTGAATGTCGGCATGTGGCTGCTGTCCGCTGTGGTGGTGATTTATGTCGCATCCGGCGGTCTGCGCGCGGTGGCCTACGTGGACTCGGCACAGGCCATACTGCTTGCACTTGGTATTGTTGTCATCGGCATCATTGCCATGAACGCAGTCGGGGGATTCGCAGCACTCAATGAGCGGATTGCGGCACTGACGGCAATCGGGCCGGACGGTCAGGCTTTGTTCGGAAAAACCACACCGGCGGGACATAGCGCCTACATTGCCATACCGGGTGTCATCCAGTTCGGTGCCGGGCTGGGCACGGAAACTGCGCCAGTCGGGGGCGCCTGGACCGGTGTCATGGTGCTCACCTATATGTTCGCGCTGATGGGAATCCAGTCGGCACCGGCATTTTCCATGTGGGCCTTCGGCAACAAGAGTCCCAAACCGTTTGCGCCGCAGCAGGTGTGGGCCTCCAGTTTCGGTATCGGTTTTATTCTGATGTTTTTCACCGCGATGCAGGGGCTCGGTGCCCATTTCCTCGGTGCCGATGTTGCGTTTATGACCGCTCACCCTGAACTGGTCAACGATGTCATGGTGAAAGGCTTACAGGGCAAGGACCTGATGGAGTCAGCCGGTAAACAGGGCATGCTTGTACCTCAGCTGATCTATCTGTTGACCGAAACCTCGCCCTGGCTGGTGGGCCTGCTTTCTGTGTGTGCCCTGGCGGCCATGCAGTCCACCGGGGCTGCCTATATGTCCACGGCCGGCGGCATGCTGACCCGCGACATCCTCAAGCGCTACGTCCTTAAAGATGCCACCCACGCGCAGCAGAAGTTCTGGGGTCGTATGGGGGTATTGGTTATCGTTCTCGCTGCGCTGGTGGTGGCGACGACCGCCACCGACGCCCTGGTACTGCTCGGTGGTCTCGCCGTGGCCTATGGCTTCCAGATGTGGCCGGCGCTTATCGCCATCTGCTGGTGGCCGTATCTCACGCGTCAGGGCATCATCGTCGGCTTGATTGCAGGGCTCATCGCAGTCACCGTGACCGAGAAAATAGGCGCCCAGTACATGCCCTGGGGGCGCTGGCCGATGACCATGCATTCCGCATTCTGGGGTATATTCTTCAACCTGGGGCTGGCGATAATCGTTTCGGCGGTTACGCAGAAGAAAGCGGAAATGGAACACCGCATGACCTTCCACAACTTCCTGCGTGAACACGCCAGCCTTTCGCCTGCCAAGAAGGGCCTGGTGCCCGTCGCCTGGATTGTCACCCTGGTATGGTTCTTCTTCGGTATCGGTCCCGGTGCCGTTATCGGCAATACCATTTTCGGCGATCCGACCAACAGCAGCACCTGGATTTTCGGCATGCCCTCCATCTGGGCCTGGCAGCTGTTATGGTGGGCTCTGGGCGTATTCATGATGTGGCTATTGGCCTACAAAATGGAACTCTCCACCGTGCCTAAGCGGGAGGTTGAGGTTCTGCAGGAAGATATCGGAGATATCCATCTGGATGTCGACCGCCCGTCATAACGCGGTGGCAAACGGGGAGGCAGAGCTGTCTCCCCGTTGTTTGTTTGGACTATACTGCCGCGCAGGTAAATCATAGACAGGGGGCCTGGCTGCGCCCGTTCAATGTTGTATTGACCGGCACCTGTTCCAAAACCATCTTTTAGCCGATGACAGCGTATTTCTATTTTTCCGTTTTGATACTGGCCATGCTGTTGTTCTTTCCGGTCAGCAAAATGATCTGGGTTATCAGTGTGCGACGCCTGCAGCGAAAAACCGGCCGACAGCTTTCTGCAGAGGAAATCGAAGGTCAGAAGGCGCGCAGCCGGTTTATAGCGCTGCTTCTGGTATTTCCATTCTCGTGGGTATTTAACTACAGCCTGCTTGGATTAGGTCATGGATAACAGAACCTATCGGATTCTGGTCCGAACCGCCATCTTTCTGGCATTGATGTGGGCAGGATGGACAATCTACGAGTCTTTCATGAAAGATGCATCGCCGGATGCACAGAAACTGGCGGCGGCTTTTCGTTTCATGGAAGATGGTCGCCATCAGGAAGCGCTGGATATCTATCAGCGACTACTGGAGGCATCCCCGCATAACCTGTTTGCTTTACGTGGTAAAGCGCAGGCCCTGATGCAGATTGGCGAGCAGCATTCGGCTCTGCGCGTCTACGATGAAGCCATACGGGAGGCTCCGGAGTCAGGTGTCACCTATGCCAACCGCGGCATCCTCAGAGACCGCATGGGCGACTACAGGGGCGCACTGGAGGATTATGAAAAGGCACTCGAGCTCGAACCGGAAGTTGCTGAAGGCCCTGGTTTCCTCACCCGCTTCATGCGCAAGCAGGCGGAAAAGCCACCGACTGTCGCTGACCGTGCCCGTTACCTGAGGGAGCAGCTGGCCAGGCCGGAAAGCGAGCGCTTGCTCAGAGTGCCGGATAAAGATGAGGCGCAGCGACCCTACAAATTGTGATGCAGGCCAACGCCGGCTTCACCAGATGTTCAGGATGTCGACCAACAGCACGCGGGCGAAAAACAGCAGGGCAATGGAACCAAACAGCATGTGACCAATATCGTTTTCACCATCTTCATTTCGATGGGTCAGCGCGTGGTAGGCGACAAATCCGGTAACAGCGAGGAAAATCCAGTCTAGCACCTTATCGTTCCGCAACCAGGCCGTGAAGCCACTAAGGACATGTCGACACAGCATACAACCCTAACCGCTGTATTTCATTATAAAGTCCGGGAATTCATGCGGGCTGCACCCCTTTCGGTCAATATCAACACCAGTTGCGGCGAAGCCGTTCGCCTGCTGAGACAGCGAGCGGTGTCGAGTCTGGTGGTCACCGATTCCGGCCAGCGTATCTGCGGTATCGTTACCGAACGGGATGTAGTCAGGCGCATTACTTACAGGGAGTCCAGACAGACACCGGTGAGGCTGATCATGAGCAGCCCGGTGGTCACCATTGATCAGGACGATTATCTGTTCCGTGCGATTGCCTTGATGCGGCGCAGGAAACTGCGACACATACCCGTACTCGATGCAAACGGTTCGCTGAGTGGCATGCTCGATCTGCACCAAGCTCTGGGCGCTTCGGTTGAAAACCTGCTTGCTCTTATTGACCGCCTGACGCATGAAGAAAGTCTCCGGGGTCTGCAACATGTCAAGGCCGCCCAGGTCGAACTCGCACAGTCACTGATGGCCGAAGAGCTTCCGGTGCCGGAGATCCAGGCACTGTTAACCCACATCAACAATGATATTTACCAGCGAATCGTGGTTATCGCGATGAACGAAATGGCCGATCAGGGCTGGGGCGGGCCGCCTGTCGACTTCGATGTGATTGTCATGGGCTCAGGCGGCCGAAACGAAAGTTTTCTGTTCCCGGACCAGGATAACGGTTTTGTCCTCGAGGAATACCCGGACCCATGGCACGCGACGGTTGACAGCTGGTTTATCGAGCTTGCCGAACGCATGACACGCGCGCTTGATGCGATCGGTATCCGTTCCTGCAAGGGATACGTAATGGCAACCAATCCGCTGTGGCGCAAACATATTGTCCAGTGGTACCAACAGGTCAACGGCTGGTTTAGCAAGCCGAATTCGAATACCCTGCGGCTGGCGGATATTTTCTTCGATTTCAGCCCGGTCTACGGCGACGGGCGGTTTGCCGCCAGGTTGCGCAGCTATGTAACCGGGCGGGCGCGCAAATATCCGGGTTTTCTGCGTGAAATGGAACGTGTACAGGAGGGCCACGGTGTTGCTCTGGGGCTGTTTCACCGCCTGGTACCTGACAATACGCGCGGTCCAAACAAAGGCAAGCTGAACCTGAAGTACCATGGCCTGCTTCCACTGGTAGAGTGTATCCGGCTTTTATCTTTGCGTGAGGGAATCATGGCGACTTCCACGCTCACGCGCATTGACAGGCTGCATGAAAACGGGGTTCTGGAAAGCAATGAGCAGGATTATCTGTCCGGCGCATTTCACCACATCACGCACCTGATATTGCGTCAACAGGTGAACGATTTTCAGGAGAATAAACAGGTGGGCCCCTATGTCCCGCCAGATGCACTGTCCGAGCGCGAAAAGGACATGCTGGTTGCAGCACTGGTTGCCATCGATGAATTGAATAATCGCGTGAGGACCGAGTTTACCGGCGATATCTTCTAGGAACCTGTCGGGCTTAGGTATTCGTAGCGAGGCGAGTGGGAGGGTGAGAACAAATCGTTCCGATTTGGAAGCGCATAGTGGGGCCTACGCAACGAGAAATCGGGACAATTTGGGCCGCTCTCCCGCAAGGTGAATTGCGGAGCAAGAGAGGGTGCCCTGGGGCGCCGCCGCAGTAGAATCAGCTTAAGTCCGACAGGCTCCTAGTCCACGCTAAGATTTCCCTGCGCCCTGACGGGCCGGCAGTTGCAGGATAAAACGTGCCCCCCATTCGGGAGAGGACTCCGCCCATATCCGGCCACCATGATGCTCTATGATCCGCTGACAGATTGCCAGGCCGAGACCGGTCCCTTTTGAATCTTCGTTCTGCCGCTCAGCTATCTGGTGGAACTTGTCGAAAACCCTGTCGAGTTGTTCTGAAGGGATGCCGGGGCCATTATCTTCGACCTCAATGCGGAAATGGTCACTCCCGGCTATCAATTTCAGGCTGACCCGTCCATGGGTCGGATCGCAGAATTTTGCTCCATTCGACAATAGATTGATAAGTACCTGAATGATACGGTCGCCGTCGACTTCGGCTATGCAGGGTTCCGTGCCCAGCTCGACAGCGGTCTCTATGCCGCGCTCGGTGAAGATCTGACTGACTGCGGATGCAGCCTCCTGCACCAGGACATTCAGATCCCGGGACTGGATATGCCACTCCATGCGGTCCGCATCGAACTTTGCCAGATCCAGAACCTGATTGATCAGTCGCGTCAGGCGCTCGCTTTCCTTTACTACAATCCGCAGGTATTCCCGGCGCTGCGCCAGTTCAAGGTCGGGGTTATCCAGCAGGATTTCCGAGAAAGACCGGATGGAGGTCAGCGGCGTGCGTAGTTCGTGACTGACAGTGGCAACGAATTCATCCTTGAGTTTATCCAGTTCCTGGAGCCGTCGGTTGGCGTTACGCAGATCCGCGGTGACCGCCTCCAGTTCCCTGGATTTATGTTCCAGCTCACGGCTGTATTCCATGACCTGCGACGTCTCGTCGAGAATCTCCATGACGTCCTCAATACTGACAAGCTCCCCCTCGACCACAGAAGACACCATCACGTGCGCGGAAGCTCCCCCTATCGCACCCGCCAGCAGGCGTTCGATGAACTGTATGAAAGCCGGATCAGGATTCAGTTGTTGTGGAGTAGTCTGAATACGGGTTGCGTAAGCCTGGAATTCCGTTGCCGTTCTTTCCGGGCCGTGAAACCGTGCCACCAGACCACGTAATTCCCCGACGGTGGTGGTACCGCCCCAGCGGTATGCCCCCATCTTCCTGCCGATGGTATACACATCGGTAAACTCCGCGGCCTGCATGCGTTCGATCAGGCTCTGGCGGGTGAACAATGAGATGCCGACAAGACAACTGATATTGACCAGCATGCTCCAGAACACCGAGTGCGAAACGGCATCCAGGCCCTGCAGACCGAACAGCTGGTAAGGCCGCAACAGCTCTACCCCGAACAGGCCGTGGTTCACGAAACCGTCCGCCAGCCAGCCAGAGCGTGCAAAAGCGGGTAACAACAAGGTGTAGGCCCAGACGATAAATCCGCCCAGCAAACCTGCAGCTGCTCCGGCTCGGCTTGCCCCTTTCCAGTAGATACCGATCAGAATTGCCGGCGCGAACTGAGCTGCCGCTGCAAAAGACACCAGGCCGATAGTGACCAGGGCGTAAGACTCTCCAATCAGACGGAAATACACATAACCCATCAGCAGGATAAACAGGATGGTGCCGCGGCGTATGCCCAGCAGGAGGCCACTCAGATCCCTGCTTTCCGCCAGGCCCAGGCTGCGGATACGTAACAGTGCCGGGATAACCAGGTCGTTGCTCACCATGGTGGACAGTGCCACGGTAGCCACGATGACCATACCTGTCGCAGCTGACAGTCCGCCGATAAATACGAAAAGCGCCAGCGTCTCACGCCCTTGGTGAATCGGGATGGTGAGTACATAGGTGTCCGGATCGACCAGCAGGCCGGCTGACGAAAACAGCATGTCGCCGCCCAGTGCAATCGGTAACACGAACAGGTTGATCAACAGAAGATACAGAGGAAACAACCAGGCCGCTTTTCTAAGGTGATCTTCATTGACGTTTTCCACCACGGCAACCTGGAACTGTCGGGGCAGGAACATGATGGCCATCATGGCGAGAAATGTCAGTGAGAACCAGCCGGCATAATCATTGCCCATGCCTTCCAGGCTCATGAGCTTCTTTAGTTCGGGATGCGCGGCGGCCCGGGTAAACAGATCTCCCGGGCCATCGAACAGCGCGAAAGTCACAAAGATGCCGACTGAAATAAAGGCCAGCAGTTTGACGATGGACTCAAAGGCAATCGCTGCCACCATACCTTCGTGACGTTCGGCGACATCGATGTGCCGTGTGCCGAACACTATGCTGAAAGCGGCCAACAGCAGCGCGGCGTAGAATGCGGTATCCGACCAGACCGGTGCGGTACCACCCGAAACGGGCAGGGTCGGGCCTGGATAGTTTTGCAGAATCTGGTAACTGGTGGCGATAGCTTTAAGTTGCAGTGAGATGTACGGCATGATGCCGATAACCGCGATGACCGTCACCAGGCCGGCGAGGAAGGCGCTTTTGCCATAACGCGAACCGATAAAATCAGCAATCGATGTGATGCGGTGTTCCCTGGTGATGCGAATTATTTTTCGCATCACCAGCCACCACAACGCCGCCATCAGCGTCGGTCCGAGATAGATGGGAAGGAAACCCACGCCACTGCTCGCGGCACGTCCGACACTGCCATAGAATGTCCAGGCGGTACAGTACACCGCTATCGACAGTGCATAGATATAAGGGTTGGAAATGATGGATCGTCCGACATCGGCACGCTTGTCGCCGAAGTAGGCGATAGCGAACAGGATACCGAGATACAGCGCGGCAACCAGCAGGACTGTCTGACTTTCCAGCACCTTCAGTCTCCGTGTCCCGGAGCGTCGTTGGAGCGCGTAGGTCGTTCCAGAATCAGCGCCACAGCAATCAGAAATCCAAACCAGATGCCGAAAAGATACCAATACAGAAGAGGAATTCCGAACAACAGCTGTTGCACATCGAACACTGATAACATCGGAAAGTTGAGTGCGAGAAATCCGAATATCACCACTACCACAAGCCTTTCACGGCGGCGTTTCTCAGCAGAATACGCGCTCGCTTGCTGTGGTTTGTCGGGCATCTGTCCGTTTTTCATTCACCCTCTCTCAGAACTGTGCCTGCTGCCTGCGAACCTGTACGATCTTTTCCGAAGCCTCCAGGGCCTGACCCAGGGTGGTTATGCCACGCGCCTGCAACAGCTTTATCAGTCGCAGGAAAATCTCGGCTGTCACCATGGAATCACCCAGTGCTGTGTGCCGCCCGGAGACCTCGACGCCGAGCCGGTTTGCCATACCATCAAGGGTATGGTCTGCAATGTGGTCGTGCAGAAACACGGATAAAAGGAGCACATCGAGTACCGGGTTGTCGAATTTAAGTCCGCAGTCGGCTTGTTTAAGCTGGATGAATTTCATATCGAAGGCGGCATTATGCGCGACGAGTACAGCGTCGCCGACGAATGTTTTTAACTGTGGCAGCACGACTTGTATGGGCGGCTTGTCATGAATCTTTTCTGCGGTAATTCCGTGGAAGCGAATCGAACTCTTGGGAATGGTCCGGCCGGGGTTTACCAGTTGATCGAAGGTTTCGCCACTGAGGATTCTGCTGTTTACGATCCTCAGTGCCGCGATGGAAATAATCTCGTCGCCGCCACCGGGATTCAAGCCGGTGGTCTCTGTATCGAAGACCACGTATTCCAGTGTATCCAGCGGCTGATCGGCGTTTTGCACCATGGCCAGCGCCCCGCTGGCGAGCTCAAAGTCATAGAATTCCGGACGCGGTGGTAACTTCTCGCGCGGCTGCTGCCACTGCCGCTGAGAGGCCGGCAATGGGAGTCGTAACACCACGTAACCGTCTCGCTGGTGTTTCTGACTCCAAACGTTGCTGTCATGCACGGCGATGATGTCGCCGACCGTCGCCGAGCCCATGGCATCTGTTAGAAGATCATCCATCCAGTCGGCAATCTCCGCGTCAGGAATACGCTGACCCTGCCAGATAATATCCATATAAACACGGTCGTCACCCAACAAGGCTTCAATGTCAAAGTTCGACACACTGGTGTAATCCGCAACGCGGCGCAGCAGATGTTCCAGCAGCACCACGGTGGCACAGCTGTCAATGTGCAGCCACAGGGGTAAGCCGGTCATGGTGATCTTCGGGCCGTCCCTGCTCTGTAAGCGCCGCTGGGTTGCAGTAACCAGGTCGGTCGAATAGGCGTCGGTCAGTACCCATTGACCGCCAAGCATGGACTTGTGTTCCTCCAGCAGGGAGCTCAGATGCTGTGTCAGGGCCTCGCTTTCCTCGCCAACCACAGTCACGAAACCATTGCGCGCCGCTACGTCCATATCCGGAAAGGCAATAAGATTCTCCGCGGCAGCGCGCAGATTGGCCAGCGGCGAGCGCATGCCGTCGAGCGCTTTACGCAGCAACTGGTCCCGCTTGCGCAAATCATCCAGCCGGTGGGTAATATCATCGAAAGCAATCACGAATCCCCGCTCAACCTTGTCTGCCACCGGTATCAGGGACATCCTGCAATGTAACAGAGAATCGCCACTGCGGGTGACGCAGGCGAATTCACTTTCCTGTTCGAGGTCTTCGGAATCAGGTGCACTGCTTCTGGCCGTCAGTGTTTCCAGCGTATGCTGCAAAGGTCGACGTGCAAACATTTGAAAGATGGAACGCCCCAATCCGATTTGAACATTGCTGCCCAGCGCGCTCAGGGCGGCCTGGTTGTAGAGCAGAACACGACCCTCGGCATCACAAACGATAACCCCGGTATCGAGTTCTCTGAGAATGGTCTCCAGGCGTTGTTTCTGCAACTCGGTTCGCGCAGCACCAGTCTCTACCGCTCTCGCCACCTCCGTGCGGGCATTGTGCAGGCTGTCACCAAGTTCCTGGACGTTGTTTTGCAGGCGTGCAAGTGCGTGACGCGGCGGCAGATCCAGAGCATGGGCGGTATTGCCGTGCACGATGAGTTCCGCTCCACGTTCGATACTTTGCAGGGGCCTCAGCAGTACCACATCGGTCAATACCCAGATCACCAGCAGCAACAAAACCAGGCCACCGCCGATAACGAGAAAACCAAGTAAGCGGTTTGCTGCATCACTGCCACCGCCGACCACAAACCCAAGGCCGGCAGCGACCAGCGCCAAACCGAGTGCGGCAACGGGTATAAAACCAAACCAGAATTTTTTACGCAGCGACATGGCGACAGTTGCTGGAGTCCGGCCCGTACCCGCGACGCCTTTTTAGGGTGGCGGAAACGAACAATTGAGTAAAGATCGCACCATACTCTGGCTCAGATGCAAGGTATGGCAAGGGGGGCATAATCGTTCTATGTAAGCCTTGCGGCAACACTGAAGCTGGTCCGGAAGGCAAGCGGGATTGGATGATTATTTGTTTGCGTAGTCCTAACGACAACAAGGAGAACCTGGATGAGATTCACGATTGCTCCAGTAGCTCCTGCACTTTGGAAACGACTTCCCGGATAGCAAAGGGTTTTGTGAGATAATCATCGGCACCCAGTGCCAGTCCCTTTTCACGCTCAATATCACGACCATGGGCAGTCAGCATGATAATGCGGATGTGCGACCATTCGTTTCTGGCTCTGACCGTCTCACAGACTTCAAAACCGTTTTTCGTGGGCATATTCACATCGAGCAGAATCAAATCAGGCGGATCAGCATCGATAGCCGCGAGTGCTTCTTCACCATCGCTGGCAGTACGCACATCATAGCCCGCCTGTTTCATCAGAAACTCCAGCGAAAGAACGATATTTGCTTTGTCATCGACCACGAGTATTTTTTTAGGCATGACAGACCGGTCTCTTTTTCTGAATCCTTGCGCCTGAAGACGCAACCGCTGTTAGGGTGAGATTCCCTAGGGATTACGCACCCTCCTTTTAATGGCAATGGCACTTACTGAGTCGGTACCATAATCGATGTAGGGTGGATTAGGCGCGCAGTTTGTGCCGTAATCCACCGGACGTGCCGGCAGGCACTCATTAAAAAGGCCTTGTGTTGCTTCGCAACGCCTGGTGGATTACGCTAAAAGCCCTAATTCACCCTAAAGTTCGACTTATGTCAGCGCCATTCCCTTTAATGGGCGGCGACCGTGAACGATTGCTCCTGCGCCCGTTTAATCCTGTGCAGACACGCGTTCGTCAGTACCTGCGGTGCTGCACGGTGGGAAATGAGCAAACAGCCCTGGATGTGTTGCCTGGCCAGGCCTCAATCCCAATCGGGTTCCGAGATATCCTCGGGTTCAACAGTGATGCGGATGGACCCGAATCCCTGGGGATTATCGGCATCAAGTTTGCC
>Ga0316198_10000247_pt1 | contig 26299 bp, 24 predicted proteins | sample OudBieAanoxic_MG_FD_204935 | JGI IMG/M metagenome (GOLD analysis project Ga0316198, IMG submission 204935) | Coastal sediment microbial communities from Oude Bieten Haven, Netherlands - site A anoxic | ecosystem: Environmental > Aquatic > Marine > Coastal > Sediment | place: Netherlands... | reverse complement strand
GAGTGCAATCTACTATCAGCCGTTTGCTCTCGCGGTGACGTTTCCAGGGCTTCAGGGTGTGATTGCGACGGACCGCGAAATCACCGTGAGGGTGACGTACGCCTATCAATGCACGGTGCCACTTGCCCGAACGATACTTTGTCAGTCGTTCTCAGACCTCGACGCCAAAGAGGAGCTCGGCGAAGCGTTTCTGCCTTTGGTGCAGAGTTTCGTAGGCGGTCGATTTCGCGGTCTACAGCACGAGACCACGCTGCTCATCCAAGATGCGCCCTACGAGTATCGCCCAAGGGGTTCCTAATGCACTCGAAGCAAGCAGGCATCATCGAAGAGACGAGGGGCGCCATGATGCTCATGTCCCTCTTCATGGCGCTCCTTCTCATCGGGTCTGTCTACTACATCCTTGGTGTCGGGGACGCTGTCATTTACCGGCGCATCATGCAGGACAGCGCCGACGCAGGCGCGCACGCAGCGTCGGTGATGGGTGCCAAGGGGATGAACCTCCATGTCTTGCTCAATGTCGTGATGGCCGTGACCGCCGGGATTTTGCTGGTCATCCGCAGCGTCGAAGTTCTGCTCGAAATCGTCATCGGAATTCTCTACGGGCTCGTTGCGACGGTCGTGCTCGCCGCAAAAGCATCTGCACTCATCGCTGTGCTCAATCCGGTCGAGAGCACGGTCGAAAAGGTTGGTGACGCAGTCGAGCAGTTCGTGCGGGTCGCCCACGACGCCCTGGATGTCGCTCACAAAGCCGTTCAGCACGGGTACCCCTTGCTGGCCGAGGCGCGTGCGGTCGACGCGATGGCGTTCCAGGCCGCGTATGATCCTCCGGTCGCCGGCGGTTTTGTCGTGCCGCTTCTCGGCTCGCGCCTCCCGACTGGCGGGCGAGGGCTACCAATCGAAGAGGACGACGTCGGCATCCTCTGTGATCGCGTCTCCGATGGCCTGAGCAACAGGCTGAGCAACGTGAGCTCAAAGGTGCCGAGATGGCTCCTCCGATTTCTCGGCGGCGTCGTCGGTCAGGCACTCCGGCTGGGCAAACGAAGGACATGCGCAGACGAAGTCGTGGAGCCTCCACGTCGCGTGCTTCAGAGCCGAGACGACGGAACCCACGTATGGCTCGGGCACGAAGAGTTCCAATACCGCGCGTACGCTATCGGTCGAGACCCTCACGAGAATCATTGGCAGCATGGCGAGCGGGGCATTCGAATTGCGCAAGGCGGCTCGACCGACGGGCGCAATGCTGTGCACCAGGCGCATGTCGTGGGTCGCCTCGCCTTTGCACAGGCCGAGTACTATTTCGATGGTACCGAGCATAAAGCCGAGTGGCTCTGGAAACAGAAGTGGCGCGCACGGCTTCGTAGGTTTCGAATTTCGCGCAACTGGATTCCGGGCGGGCTTCTCAGCGCGTGTGCCGGAGCAAGAGGGGGAGCGTCGCTCGACGGGCTGGCGGGCCTTTGCGACGTCGCGCGCGATTTCTCGATCAACGCGGTCTCCGCCCATTGAGGACACCATGGCTGCATCAACTCGAAGACTGCTGGCAGACGAAAATGGAACCGCGATGCTCGAAGCGCTGATCAGTCTGCCCGTATTCGCAGCGTCCCTGGCTGCTGTGGTCGCACTCAATGGAATGTACGGCGCCAAGCTCGAGGCGAAGTCTCGCGCGAGGCGAATGGCCTGGCTGCAGGCCGATTCGGGCGAGTGTCCGGCCCAAGCTTGTCGAAGCGGGGAGTGCGGGCGCATTGAGGGTGAAATTCGCGCCGGCGGTCTCGATGACCTGCTCACGGTGCAGGACGGTCGCTTCTCCTTGGATTCCTTCGTAGGCAACGTCGGCCGCTTCTTTCTCGGCCAGACAACGAACGGCATCGGCGTGGCCGAGGCGTTGATGCCCACCACGCTGAGCCCCCAGATGGGGTCTCAGCACGGGGTGACGACCCTGCTGTGCAACACGAGGGCGAGGAACGCCGAAGGCGGGGGCAATGTTCTCGAGCACGCCTGCCGCGCCGGATTGCAAACGACGGAGTACGCGCGTGAAGTATGTAGATAGCGTCAAGCCCGTCTTTCGGCTGGGGCTCTTTCTGCTGGTCCTGGTCGTGTTGGCTTCCGCGGTTCTACTTCGTTCCGCTCATGCAGACGTTGCGCGATTCCTTTGGGGCGCCGGGGCCGAAACCATGAGCTATCCCAACGCTCCTTCGGAGCCCGCCCGGGTTCTGCAGTTGAACGGTGTCCGCGTTTCATTTCGCACTCAAACAATCGCAGCCTCGATCGAGGAGGTTCTCCTTCACTATGAATCTCTGTGCACTGGCCGGAATGCAGGGTTCGCCGAACGGCTTTCCATGCAATCCATCCGCAGCAAGGACGCCGGCCACGTTGCTTGCATCGACATGGGCGATGCGCCCCGAGATTTAGGCTCGCTTGCCGATCGATTTCTTCGCTTTTCCGAAACCGGCGACTTGAGCGCGCTGGGGGCTCTGCGATACATGCGCGCTCGTCGAGTGCGCGGCATGCCGGGTGACCACACGTTTGTCCTCACGGCTTGGGCAGACTCGGCGTTCGATCTCTTTCGAATGCTGCCGACCGACGGTGCGGACGCAGTGGGAAGTGACGTCGCAGCCGTCCCTCGGCCTCGAGGGTCACAGCGCGTCTTGTCGGCATGGGAGGCCGGGTCACCCAGCGGCTTCGTCGTGTACCGAGTGCCCGACAAGTCGGCGGCCGAGCTCGAGTCGTTCTATCGACGTGGGCTGTCGGCGAACGGCTGGACGATCATCGAGCGTCATCCTTCCGAGTTGATCATGATTGACGACATTCGAACGCTCTCGGCGGAGCGGGGAAATCGCACCGTCACTGTTCTCGCCCATTCCAGTGAGGCCTCCGCCACCGTGCTCTCCATCCTGATCTCTGAACCGTCATGACCAAGGGCCACTTTCCATGAATCGAACTGCTCTTCTTGCATCGGTCATCGTCGCCGCGCTCGGATTCGTGCTCCTCGGCGTCTATGTCCAACAGTTCCAGCAAAAAGCGACCGGGGGTGATCCGATCGCACTGCTCGCCTTGAGCCAGGACGTCGCCGCAGGTGTGCCCATAACCGAACAGATGCTTCTCGTGCGGACTCTGCCCGAGAGCTACGTCGAAGAACGCCAAGTGCTCGCCAGCGCGCTTCCCCGGGTCTTGGGGGTTCGCTCGTCCATTGACCTCGAGGCCAACCAGACTTTGCTTTGGACCGATCTGTCTACCACTCCAAGGGATCGAAGCTCGCTATCGGGCCGTATTCCAAGAGGGATGCGGGCAATGAGCATCGCCGTAACAGGGAGGCGATCGTTCTCCGACCTGATGCGCCCGGGCGATCGGGTCGACGTCTTGCTCACCAAAGCGAAGCCAGGCCCGGCGGCAAGAGTTGTCACGGTCCCGCTCCTACAGAACGTTCTCGTTCTTGCCGTCGGCGATCGATTTGGCGGAGCAGACCCGCAAAGCACTCCCCTTCGTTCGGACTCTGTCACGCTGCTTCTCACCATCGACCAAGCCAGCTTGCTCGCCCAGGCACGGCGCGATGCAACCTTGAATCTCGTCCTCCGCAACGAGAACGACCTCGAGATCGATGAGGGCCTCGTCGAGACCGATGATTCGGACGTGCTCGAGCAAGAGAAGCGAGCGCGTCGGCAACGGCGATTGCGGATCGAGAAGGTCGACTGAAGTGTCCGCCTCGACGAAGAGGAAGGTCCTGGCGGCCGTCATGATTCTCGCCGCACTGCTCGAGGCTGAGGCCACCGCAGATCTGGAGGTCAACCGGCCAATCGTCCTGCGCGTCGGCGAGCAGAAGAGCCTCCCTGCGCGGGGCATCAAGAGCTACTCCGAGGGAGCACCAGGGTTTGCCGACGTTCGCATTACGCGCGACCAGAGTCGCTTCGTAATCGTCGGCAAGAAAGAGGGGACGACTTCTCTCCTCTTGATCAAGAACGATGGCAGTCAGCTTCACTACACCATTCAAGTGATTCCAGCCGATGCATCCAAGGGGCTCGGCGGGAGAGAAAATATCCGCTTGGATCTATATTTCGTCTTAATCCAGGACCGCTACGGCCATCAGATTGGGCTCAACTGGCCGGGGAACATCGGGAGCACGCTCGGGCCGTCCGAGGCCGCTATCGCAATCACCGGTGGCAGCGGGCAAGCGACACAGCGCGCTTTTCAGATATTGCCGCAGACTTTCTTGCCCAGCTTCGACCTCGCGCAGGCCAAAGGTTGGGCGAAGTTGTACCGTCAAGCCACCTTGGTGACCGCCAACGGCACCGAAGCCGTCTTCACCTCTGGTGGAGAGTTCAACGTTCAAGTCCAGAACAACTTGACCGTGAACGTGCAGGCAATCGAGTTCGGCACAAAGGTGAGTGTCCTCCCGAAGTACGATTCCAAGACTGGTCGCATCGAGCTCGAGATCGTAGCGGACGTCTCCGACCTCGATGCAGAAAGAGGGGCGCGAGGGATCCCCGGCCGAATCACATCGCACGTTGAAACCTTGGTGAATCTGGAGTTAGGCCAGTCCGTTTCTTTGGCCGGAATTCGCGCACGCACAGAGCGGCGGAGGAAAAACGGGATCCCGGGGCTCGCTCTCGTTCCATTCATCGGTGCGCTCTTTGGTACGCACTCCCGCGAGACCGAAGACGACCAATCGTACATGTTCGTGGTCCCGTCCGTCGTCGAGCCGGTGAGCTTAAGTCAGAGGGATCGCATCGAAGAAGCGCTTCGCGTATACGAGAGCTTCCGAGGCGACGTCGACGACCAGCACCTCATGGACCAACCACGCGTTGGGCGCACCACTGCTCCGAACGCCGAAAGTGGGCGCAGTCGATGAGTCGCGGGTTCGCGGTCTCCGTCCTCATGCCGGATGGTTCCGAACAAGAGCTGACCATCACCGACACGAGCTCGCTTACCGTAGGCCGGGACCCCGCTTGCCACATCGTTCTTCCATCGCCGGCGGTCAGCCGAATCCACCTTCAAATCGAACAGAGCCGCGCTGGTGCCCGCGTCATCGATCGGTCCTCCAATGGGACCATCCTTGCCGGCGAGCGGCTTTCCGAGGCCGAAACGCTGCTCGCGCCCGGTGAAGACCTTCGAGTGGGCCCCTACCTGCTTCGAATCTCGCCGCTGACCGCGAGCAGCGTGTCCGCGTCTCCTGAAATCAGACGAAGAATTCACCGGTCGCTCCTCGACCATCTCGATCTTGCATCCCTCGAAGCCGCCGACATGGATTCGGAGGTTCTGCGTCCGCGGGTCGTTGAGGCTCTCCAACAAATCGTGTCGCGATTCGAGGCGGAGCTTTCGCCTTCCACAGATCTGGCGACGCTCGTCTCGGAGATGACCGACGAGGTGCTTGGTCTCGGGCCACTTCAAGAGCTTCTGGACGATGACTCCGTTTCCGAGATCATGGTCGTCGAGCCGAACACGATCTACGTCGAACGACAGGGCAAGATTCGCCTCACACCTTTGCGCTTCACCGATGATGAATCCTGTCGTGCAGCGATCGAACGAATCGTGACGCCGCTAGGCCGCCGCATTGACGAAAGCACGCCCCTAGTCGATGCACGACTCGATGACGGCTCTCGGGTGAATGCGATCATTCCGCCCCTCGCTATCCGCGGGCCGTGCATTACGATTCGAAAGTTTGCCAAGCGCACGCTTCAAATGAATGAGCTCGTTCATTTGGGGAGCTTGAGCGCAGCAATGGCGACGTTCCTTAAGCGCTGCGTACGCGCCAAAAAGAATTTGCTCATCTCGGGCGGTACCGGGAGCGGAAAGACGACCCTGCTCAATGTCCTCTCCACGGAAATCACGACGGACGAGCGAATTGTCACCATCGAAGACGCCGCGGAGCTTCGTCTCGATCAACCGCACGTCGTCTCGCTCGAAGCGAAGCCCCGAAACCTGGAAGGCTGTGGCGGCTACAGCATTCGGGACCTGGTCAAGAATGCACTTCGAATGAGACCGGACCGCATCATCGTCGGCGAGTGCCGCGCAGGAGAAGCCATCGACATGTTGCAGGCGATGAACACGGGACACGAAGGTTCGATGACGACCACGCATGCGAACTGCGCGACCGAGGCGCTCAAACGCATCGAGACACTCTGCATGATGGCGGGCCTCGACTTGTCCCCTCGTACGATCCGAGAGCAGGTCGCCGGAAGTCTTCACGTCGTCGTTCAACAAACGAGATTTTCGGACGGTTCCCGTCGCCTAACTTCGATCACCGAAGTGGGGCAGTTAGGCGACGACGGCCAGCTCGTTCTCCACGATATCTTCCTCTTCCACCGAACCGGCACCAGCGCATCTGGCGAGGTCTTCGGGGAGCACCGAACGACGGGCTACGTTCCAAGTTTCTTGGATGAGTTCATCACGCAGGGGCTCATCGACGGGGAGGATTTCTTGTGAAGCTCGAAGCCTTCCCGCTTCTGGTTTTCTCTGCGGTTTTCCTCGTCGGCGGATGTGCAGCCATTTCGTATCTTCTCTTGTCCGTTGAGGGAAACCTCGCCCAGGAACAATGGCGACGCTATGTGGCGCGCCTCGAACGCCACTCGCTCTTTCTTCTGCTGCCCCACCGGGGGTCTGAGATCGCCCTTGCCCAACTCATCGTCTGCGCTGCGTTGGTGGGGCTGTTTACCGTAAGCCGTAGCCCAGTGGTTGCTGTCGTTACCTTCATTGCAGGCGCGGCGCCGCCCTTCATTTTGTGGAAGCGGCACGTCGCTCGCGTCGGGCAACTCGAACGACAGCTCGACACCTGGTTGTTGATGCTAGCCAACGCGCTCAAAGCGACCTCCTCCGTTGGAGAAGCCATTGCGTCCACCATCCCGTTGGTACCCCAACCGTTTAGCGTCGAGGTTGACCTATTGGTCAAAGAGATTCGGCTCGGGGCGCCGCTCGACCGCGCGATCAACGCCCTGGCCCGACGAATCAACAGCACGGTGATTTCGGGGGCGCTCGCCACGATCGTGGTCGCACGGCAGACCGGCGGCGACCTGTCCAGGACCTTGGAGCACGCTTCGGCGGCCCTTCGCGAATCCGCGAGGCTAGAAGGTGTGCTCCGGACCAAGACAGCCGAAGGACGCGGGCAAGTTCTGGTCTTGGCGTCCGTACCTTTTCTTCTCTGCGTCATCATCGCCTGGCTCGACAGGTCCTGGTTCGAGCCGATGCTGAACGAGCAGGTTGGCCAGGCCATTCTCGCGGGCTGTGCCCTGGTTTGGACCTTTGCCACCGTCTGGGCCCGTTACATCACGAAGGCCGACCTATGATCGGCCAGCTCGAGGTCTTTCTCCTGCTCAGTTTCGCCTTGGTTCTGGGAGGCGCGTCGAGTTTCGCGTTCCAACTCGCGAAAATGCCGGCGGCGGACCGGCCGACCTTGGGCGCCCGGGGTCTAAATCGAACCAAGGCCATGCGTCACGGCAACCTGTTCCGCTTCATCGAGCCGACGGTCCGCCTTCTGGCGGCCTGGTTGACTCTGCTTCGGATGGAGCGAATTCGCGAGCGCCTTCGTCGCGCGCTGACTCATGCGGGCGACTTCCTTGGGCTTTCCGATTACGAGTTGATCGCGCTTTGTCTTCTCTCGGGCCTCGGCTTCGGCGGCGGGACGTTGATTGCGTGTCAGCTCTTGGAGATACCTCTGTCGTTAGCGCTTGGGGCCTTTTGCATAGGGGCCTTCTTGCCGTGGGGTCGCGTCATGGGGGTAGCTCAGCAAAGAGCGCTAAGCGTCGGTCGCCGGCTTCCCGCGGCAGTCGAGCTTGCATCCATGTGCATGAGCGCGGGTCTTGACTTCCCGGGTTCACTCCGGCGCATCGTCCACAGCGCCTCAGATCCCGACGACCCCGTGATCGAAGAATTTGCGAGAGTGCTGCAGGCGCTCGACCTCGGTCACACCCGGCGAAGTGCAATGGAAGGGTTCGCTACCCGCATTCCAACCGACCAGGTCCGCGAATTCGTCAATAGCGTCGTCCAGGCCGAAGCGAAAGGAAGCCCACTCGCGAGTGTTCTGACCGTACAGGCACAGACGCAGCGTCTGCGCCGTAGTATCGCCGCCGAAGAAACCGCGTCGGAGGCCGCGCTCATGCTCCTAGGGCCGACGGCGTTGATCTTCTTGTGCGTGATCGTCCTGCTTCTCGGTCCGGTGGTCGTTCGTTTCATGACGGGAGGGCTTGGACCAGCATGACCGCGAACTCGCAAGTCCGGCGCAATGGCTTCGTGGCGTTGCTGACAGCATGTGCGCTTGTGGTGCTTGTCGCATGGCTTCGGGGCAGGGCGGCGCCGAGCCACCACCAGCAAGCTCTCCACGATTACCCGGAACTCTTCGTCGAGGTCGTGGCCTGTCCCTTGCAAGGCGATCCTCTGCCAAATGGTCGACGCTTGGAGGAGCTCGGCCTACTTCGCGCAGACCGCTATGCGTACAACGCGGGCGACGGCGTTCGGGCTGTGCAGCGCTACCGTGAAGCCGAAGCCTGCTATCGAGCCGCTGGCTCGCAGAGCGACGCAGCACGCGTGGGTCGTTTGCTCACGTCCCTCTCCGCCCGAGTCAACACGGACTATGCAGCAGCGCGGTTGAATCTGGTCACCGCGCTCGACCAGAGTCGATGGTCTGAAGCGCTCAGCGAGATCGATCGGCTACTTCTGCTGACCAAGCACCTAAGGAGGGACGGGTATGTCGAATGGCTCAACGAGATCATCGGGAAGATCGCCGCTCGGGCAAGCACGACGCCCTAGCAGTGCACTAGGGCTTTTGCTGGCACCGTGCCTCGCCATGATTGCCGGCTGCCATCACGCAACGCTTCATCAAAGCTCGGAGCTTCAATCCGAGCTCACCACCGTGACGTCTGAAGACCTCTTTCTCCTCGGCGTCTCCCATGCGCGATCTGGGGACCTCCTGCGCGCGGAGCAATACCTGACCGCCGCGCGACAACGAGGACACGACGCGGCATCGGCAATCTACTGGCTGGTGCGTGTCTGCGTAGCAGCAAACCGCTATCATTCGGCGCTGGGCCACGCCGCCCAGTACCTTCGCGACCACCCCACACACTGGCCACTTCGTCTCGTCGTCGCGAGTATCTACGAAGCGCTCGGAGATCTAGCCCTCGCGGAATCGGAGCTGGAGCAGATTGTGAGAGCGGCCCCAGACCGGGCCTTGCCTCACTACCGGCTAGCCATGCTCTATCGCAATAGGGAAGACGACCGTGGTCGATCCAGAGCGCACCTCGAAGAGTACCTCAAACTGACACCGCGAGGCGCTCACGCGGCGGAGGCGCGGTCTGTTCTCAGCGAGGTTTCGGAAACGGAGATGGGGCCACAGCGCATCCCCTATCCAGGCGACGGAAACCGAAAGTTTGAGGGTGCGCCATGAGCATTCCTCGTCACGTTTTCAACCAAACCGTTGCATCGCTATTCGCCCCGATCGTCCCGTTCTTGGAAGGTGATGCGGTGAGCGAAATCATGATCAATGGTCACGACCAAATCTACGTCGAGAAACAGGGTCGACTCCATCTCACAGAGAGCCGTTTCGCGTCAGAGCATGATTTGATGTCCGCACTTCGGAACCTCTCACAGTTCGTCGGTCGGGAGCTCAATCCGCAGCAACCCATCTTGGAGGCCCGACTTCCTGACGGTTCGCGGGTCGAAGCGGTCATTCCGCCAGCCGCTCCGTCCGGCCCCCTGGTCAGCATCCGGCGCTTTCGCCGTCAGCAGTTGACCTTGGAACGCCTGGTCGAGCTCGGGGCGGTGCCTCGTGACACCTCGATGCTGCTTCGATCGGTCATCGAGCGAAAGCACAATGTAATCATCGCAGGCGGCAGCGGATCTGGGAAAACGTCTTTCCTCAACGCGCTGGCATCGCTTGCTTCGGGTGACGAGCGCGTCGTGGTCATCGAAGACTCTCAGGAGCTTCAAGTTCGGCTGCGTCACGTCGTACAATTGGAGTCGCAGCCCCCCGACATTCGCGGCCGAGGCGCTGTCACGATTCGCGACCTTCTTCGGGCCACGCTTCGCATGCGTCCCGACCGTATCGTGATTGGTGAAATACGTGGGGGCGAAGCGCTCGACCTGATTCAAGCCATGACCTCTGGTCATCGTGGTTGCCTCTCTACAGTTCACGCCACACTTCCGATCGACACCCTGAGCCGATTGGAAACGATGGCGCTCATGAGCGACGTGGAGATGCCGCTCTCGGTTATCCGCATTCAAATCGCTTCTGCAGTGGACACGATCGTCCAAGTTTCACGCCGCCCCGATGGCTTGCGCCATGTGACCCATGTGTCTCAGGTGCTCGGTCACGACCGAAATAGCGGCTATCAAATCCGTCACCTGTTCGAACGGCCGCCCGACCTCCGGGGAGGCGAATGATGGAGCCTCCTACCCTAATCCTCTGGGACGCGGACGAGGAGCGGACCTTGGTCGACCGCGCCGAGCTTTCGTGTCCGGAGCCAGCATTCGCCGGGTCCGTTCATCCGGTTCCGAGGAAATCGCAAGACGCGGGCGGTGACCACGCCAAGCCTGAGTCAAAGCAGACGCGGCGAGCTTGGCGTTCCCTGCTGACGAGTTATCGGCGCGAGATGATCGAGGCCAGCGCGGTCATCACTGTCCTCGTTGGCATTGGCTCGGTGGTGCACCAACAATGGCGAATTGCCGGTGCCCTGCGTGAGGCGCTCGCCGAGATTCGAGCTCCTCGCCAGGAGATGGTGCCGGTCCGGTCTGAGGCGCTCCCGCGACCGCAAGAGACCTTCACTCCAGGCGAGGTCGAGCGTCGTGCGCTCATCAAAGAGCTTGCGTCCGACGAGCGCGAAGCTCTGGAACGGCAAGCTGCCGCCCTCATCGCATCAAACGACTTCTCGGCCGCACTAAGTCATTACGAGACCCTCACTGAGCTCTTTCCCAATGACAAAACGCTCCGCGACGTCGTCACCGTCCTGAGGACGAAACTCCGTTGCGACCCATCTAGTGGTTTCGCGAGTGGCGCATGTCGCTGAAGCATCCTTGGATTCTCATCATCGCTGCCGGGGCGTCGGTGTCGTGTCGGGGGCCGTCTGCCTCCTCACCAGCATTCGACATCGTCTTCGCGGCTGAATCGGATCCTGGCGTCCGACTCGGCAACGTCCGTGTGGCTATCGACGGTCGATCCGCGGGCGAAACAGATTCGAACGGTTTGCTGCGAACGACGATCGACGGTCAGCACGGGCAACGATTCAAAGTCGAACACGATTGCCCACAGGGACACGTCGCCCAGTCCGCCCCCAAATTTCTCAGGCTACGCAGCTTCGACCCCGTCGCAGAGTCTCAATCGGACGCCTTGAGGATTACGTTGAAATGCCAACCTGAAGAGAGGCACGCGGTTTTCATCGTTCGAGCACAGAACGGTGCCGAGCTTCCAGTCCTTCTCAACGGGGAAAACGTGGCCCGAACGAATCGTTCAGGCGTCGCGCACTTCTCGACCTCGGCCCGACCAGGCACGGACTTCATCGTAGAGCTCGACACCGGAAGTCAACCGCAATTGAGCCCGCAGCGCCCAAAGCATTTGAGGACACTCCCAGATGCGAATGAGATCTTCGTCGTCAACCAGTCGTTCGACGTTCGAAAAGCGCCCCGCCGGCGGGGCCGACGGCGAACGAGAATCACCAAAATTGAATAACCCCCCGGACGGCGTACTATAAGCGTCGCGATGAATGATCGGGTGGACGTCGTTGTGATTGGAGCTGGGCTTTCCGGGCTTTGTGCGGCGCGCAAGCTTCGGGCGCAGGGGAAGTCGGTCGTCGTCATCGAGGCGCGCGATCGCGTTGGCGGGCGCACTCGGACCGAACAGATCGGGCAAGCCAGCTTCGACTTGGGCGGGCAGTGGATCGGGCCGGGGCAAGAGCGTGTGCACGCGCTTGCGAACGAGCTTGGCATTCAAACCTTCCCTACGTACACCGATGGCAAGAAGGTCTTGGAAGTCGAGGGGAAGGTGTCGACCTACAAGCGGTCGATTGCTTCGATGTCGCTGCCCTCTCTGATTCAGATGCAGGGCGCTCTCAGCTACCTGCACCGGGTGCAGAAGCGGATTTCGCCCGCTGCGCCGATGAGCGCGGATGGCGCCGACGAGCTCGATGGCGAAACGCTCGAGACCTGGCGGGCCCGGTTCGTGAAGTCGGGCAAAATCCTCGCCGTGATGGACGCCGCCATTCGCTCGATTTTTGGGGCCGAGGCGCGCGAGCTGTCGGCGCTCTACTTCCTGATGTACCTCAACGCCGGCGGCGGGCTGCTGAGCCATTCGGAGACCAGCGGCGGGGCGCAGCAGGATCGCTTCGTGCCCGGCGCGCAATCGATTTCAAACGCGCTCGCCAAAGAGCTCGGTGATTCACTGATCTTCGGTACTCCGGTTCGGACCATCGTGCAGAACCAGGACGGCGTGGAGGCGCTCTCCGACTCGCATCCCATCGCGGCGCGCTTCGCGGTCGTCGCGGTGCCGCCGCCGCTCGCCGGTCGAATCGAGTATCAGCCGCCGGTCTCGGTCGGCCGCGACCAAGTCACGCAGCGCTTTGCGATGGGCGCAGCGGTGAAGGTGCTCGTCACCTACGAGCGCGCGTTCTGGCGCGAGGCGGGCTTCTCGGGCGAGGTGGTCAGCTCAGACGGGCCGCTGAGCGTGGTCTACGACAACACCTCGCATGACGACCGACAGCCCGCCTTGGTCGGCTTCGTCGTTGGAAGCCAAGCGCGGCAATGGTCCGCGCAACCTCTGTCCGACCGAAAGCGCCGCGTCGCCAATGCGCTCGGGCGCTACTTCGGCGACGAAGCCAAATCGTTTCAGGAGTACCACGAGCTCGACTGGGGCGCGGAGCCCTGGTCGCGCGGAGGCCCAGTCGGTGGCCTGCCACCCGGCGTGCTCACCAAATCGTTTGCGCACCTTCGAAAGCCCGAAGGCCGAATCCATTGGGCCGGCACCGAGGCAGCCACCGAATGGATCGGCTACATGGAAGGCGCGATTCAATCGGGCGAACGCGCGGCCGACGAAATCCTGCGGCGGTTGTAATGTTTGCTAAGCGCTTGGCGCGATGCGGACGGTGACGTCTTTGGACGCTGGTGTGAAGCTGCCCTCCGCGAATCGGTTGAGTGGGACCAGCACGTTCGCCTCCGGGAAATAGGTGGCGACGCAGCGGCTTGGGATCGGGTAGGGGACGACCGTGAACCGTGGGGCGATGCGCAGCTCGTCCCCAAAATCGTTGCGGATGTCGACTTTGGAACCCGCCGCGATGCCAGCCTGTTGCATGTCGGCTTCGTTCATGAACACGACGCGCCGTCCGCCGCGGACGCCTCGGTAGCGGTCGTCGTTGCCGTACACCGTGGTGTTGTACTGGTCGTGGGTGCGCACCGTCATCATCCGGAAGCAACCATCGGGCAGCGCGAGGTCGGGCGCCGGGTTGATGGTGAACTGCGCCTTGCCGCTTTCGGTATCGAACCGGCGTTCCCGAGCGCTGTTGTAGAGGTGAAAGCCGCCGAGCTTGCGCACGCGCGCGTTGAAGTCTTCGAAACCCGGAATCGTCTGCTCGATGAGATCGCGGATGCGATCGTAGTTCTCGATCAACCAGCACCATCCCACCGGCGTCTCGGGGCCGAGCACCTGCTCGGCGAGCCAAGCCACGATAGATGATTCGCTATAAAGCTTTGGATCGGCAGGGCTCAGGTGGCCGTGCGACGAATGGACGACGCCCATCGAGTTTTCGACGGTCACGAACTGTGGGCCGTAGGCTTGCTCGTCGACTTCGGAGCGAGCGAGGCAGGGCAAGATGATGGACCAGCTGCCGCGAATCAGATGGCCGCGGTTGAGCTTGGTGCTCACGTGCACGGTCATCTCGCAGTTTTGGAGGGCTTGCGCGGTGCGTTCCGTGTCCGGTGTCGCCTGAAGGAAGTTACCCCCCATTGCAAAGAAGAGCTTGGCGCGGCCGTCGAGCATCGCGTGAATTGCTTCGACGGTGTTGAAGCCGGGCTTGCGCGGCGGGTCAAAGCCGAACACGTCTTGGATTCGATCGAGCATCGCCTTCGACGGCCGGTCATGAATCCCCATCGTCCGGTCGCCTTGAACGTTGCTGTGGCCGCGCACTGGGCAAGTCCCTGCGCCGGGCATGCCGATGCTGCCGCGCATCAGGAGGAAGTTCACGATCTCGCGGACATTGCCAACGCCGTTTCGATGCTGCGTTAGCCCCATCGCCCAGCAGACAATCGTCTTTCGGCTGCGGAGGACGATTGCGATCGCTTGCTCGAGCTCAACGCGCGTGATGCCGGCTGCCTCGAGCAGCGCATCGACATCTTGCGCCTCCAAGTGCGCGCGCAGGCCCGCAAAGCCTTCGGTGTAGAGGCCGATGAAGTCGTCGTCGAGCACCTCGCCGGGCCGCTGGGCTTCGGCTTCGAGCAGGAGGCACATCAGTGCTTTGAGCAAAGCGACGTCGCCGTTGATCTGCACTTGCAGAAAGAGGTCGGCGATCTGCGTCCCGCCGCTGAGCACCTGCACCGGGCTCTTCGGATTCACGAACCCCATCAGGCCCGCTTCGGGGAGCGGGTTGATGGCGATGATCTGCGCGCCGTTCTTTTTCGCCTTCTGCAAGGCCGTGAGCATGCGTGGATGGTTGGTGCCGGGGTTTTGGCCCATCACGATGATGGTGTCGGCTTCGTGAATGTCGTCGAGCGTGACCGAGCCCTTGCCGATGCCCACCGTCTCGCCGAGCCCGACGCCGCTCGACTCGTGGCACATGTTCGAGCAGTCGGGCAGATTGTTCGTCCCAAACGCCCGCACGAAAAGCTGATAAAGGAACGCCGCTTCGTTGCTCGTCCGGCCCGAGGTGTAAAAAACCGCTTCGTCGGGCGAGTCGAGTGCGTTCAGGCCTGCAGCGACGCGCTTGAACGCATCCTCCCAGCTGATCGTCTCGTAGAAACGAGAGCCCGGGCGAAGCAAAAGGGGCTCGGTGAGCCTGCCTTGAAGGCCGAGCCAGTAGTCGGATCGATTGGCCAGCTCGTCGATGCTGTGCCTTTGAAAAAACTTCCCATCGAGTCGCCGCCGGGTCGTTTCCCAGGCCGCGGCTTTCGCGCCGTTCTCGCAAAACTCCGTGAGGGCGGCGCGGTCGTCCGGGTCGGGCCAGGCGCAACCGGGGCAGTCAAAGCCGTCGACTTGGTTCATCTGCCCGAGGATGCGAATCGCGGAGGCCAGACCATGGCCGTGCAGCTGCATGTGCGCGAACGAGGAACGAACCGATGCCAGGCCCGCGGCCTTCTTTTGGGGCGCCTCGATACGCAAGTCGTCGTCGGTTTCGGGCGGCTCGGCGCTGCTCGGTCGGTGACCGGTCATCAGCCCGCCTCCACCCGCACGAACGCCGCCTCGCTGGGCTCGTGGGCGACCCGCTCGCCGTTCGAGTAGACGCTGAAGCGTTTCTCCCGCGCGAAGCCAACCAAAGTGAGGTCGAATCGGCGCGCGGTCTCAATCGCGAGGCTCGATGCCGCGCCAATGGCCACCATCATCGGGAAGCCGGCGCGCACGGTCTTTTGCACGAGCTCGAAGCTCGCACGGCTGCTCACCACTACGAAGCCGTTGGCTGCTTCGGAAGCGGCGCCACAAAGGCAGGCGCCGACCAACTTGTCGAGCGCATTGTGTCGCCCGACGTCTTCCCGGTGCACCAAGAGCTTGCCCGCGTCGTTGAACAGGGCCGCGCCGTGCGTGCCGCCGGTGTGGCGAAACCAGGCCTGCGATTCCTCCAAGGAGAGAAGCGCTTGGCGAATGGCCGAAGGACAGAAAGCGTTTTGCTTCACCGGCAGCGGCATGCAGCCCGCTTTCGACAATGCTTCGACGGTGCGCTCCCCGCATACCCCGCAGGCGCTGGTCATCGTGAGCGTGCGTTCGAGCAAGCGCGACGGCACGACGACGCGTTCGTGCAACACGGCGCGGACGACGTTGTCCGGAGTGTCCGAACGCAGGCAGTGGCGGACGCTCACCAAGTCGTCGACCCCGGCGATGACACCTTCGGCAAACAGAAAGCCGGTGACCAGGTCGCGATCGTGACCCGGCGTACGCATCGTCATCGCCAGCGGGGCCTCGCTGCGCGCGTGCGCCTCTCCGTGTTCGAGAAGAATCTGAAGCGGCTCCTCGACCGCGACCAGGTCGCTGCCTTGCTCCCTGCGCGTGCGCTCGATGCGCTCGACTTCAGCAGAAGCAACCGGGGTGCGGGCCATGCCGGAGTTTAGTAGAGGCCGGGGATGATCCGCCAGCGGACTCGTTCGCAGTATCGCTTCCAATCCTCGCCGTACTTCTTCGAGCAGAAGTTGTGGTCTCGGCGCTCTCGATGGATCAGGAGGATCGCGAAATAGATCGGGTAGAAGTAGGGCAGGGCCGAGCCGAACAGGCAGGGGAGCGACCAGGAAAGCGCCATCAAAATGTCCCCGACGTAGTTGAAGTGACGGGACCAACCCCAAAATCCGGAGAGCAACAGCTTCCCGCCCTGCTCGGTCTGAAGGTACTCGACCTTCTTCCCCCAAATCCGGGCGTTGTCCGGGTCTTTGCGGAACTTGTGCTTCTGCAGATTCACGACGCGGAAGATGTAGAGGCCGAGCATGTTGACGGCGACGATCAAGAGCGCGCCCCACCACGGCAGTGAGTGCACGCGGTCGATGAGGTAGTGCGCTTGGAGCGAATAGGTCATCGGCACCCAGACCAAGTCACCGAACGCCAGCATGTAGCCGAAGTTCTCGTGCTTGATGTCCATCGTGGTGAGGATGGCCTCCTCGTTCCAGAAGTAGTCGACGATGTAGAACATCTGGAAGAGCCAGACGAGAATCATCGAGGTCGAAACGAAGCCGTATTCTTCGTATTGCACGTAGGCGAACGAGGTGTTGATCAGCACCCAAAGGATCAGCCCTGGCCGCGCTTCGCAGAAGATTTTCAGGTCGAGCCCGTCGCGGCCCGGCGGAATGCGGGGGTTGTGGCCCGTGCCCATCCAGAAATCATGAATGAACTTGCCGCTAAGATGGCGCGACTGCCCGTGCTGCTGCCCGTACCAGTAGAGATAGGCGCTGAAGAAAAATACGAAGATCGTCATCACGCTGATCAGCGCGCCGAACTGGTCGTGCAGCTCGCGGATCGAGAACACCCCCGACCAGTGCGCGATGGCGACCACGATGAACGTCACGAAGAGCGAGAACAGGCCGTTCATCCGGTAAGGGAGGCGGCTTCCGTCGGGCAGCTCGGCGCCGAGGACCTCACGGCCGGGCGCGTACCGCTGGAGGAGTGCCTGTAGCACGAACCAGACGCCATAGATGACCGCCGCCCGTCCGGTCGGCATCATCGCCTGCTTGAACCCCTCCCAATCGGCGCCGGGCCCTGGAAGCACGGCGCCGTCGTTGAAACGCACCGCAAAGAAAAGATACGCCGTGAAAATGGGGAGGCCGAAAATCATGGCGAAGTTCCCAGGGACCCCGCCAAACTCCAGCTTCTCTTTGTGCTCGCTCATCGGCCGGACTCTAGGGCAAGAGGGCATGGGGCCGCCACCCCCTCCCGTGGGCTTTGCGGCTCACCGGACTTGGCGTAGTACAGAGCCATGCGGCTGAGGCGGAAAGTCTGTCTTCTAGGCGCGCCGGGGGTGGGCAAATCGAGTCTCGTCCGGCGATTCGTCGATGGCAGTTTCGATCAGGCGCAGGATCCATCGATCGCGATGTCGATCTTCTCGGGCACCGTCGAGCTGGGGGACGTCGCGCTCGAGATGATGCTCTGGGACCCGGCCGGCGCCGAATCCGGCGGGCAGTACAACCGCTCCTTCATCTCCGGGGCGTCGGGCCTCATCTTCGTCGTGGACGCCACGGCGCCGCAAACGCTCGACCACCTGCTCCAAGCACAGTCGAAGGAGCGCGGTTTCATCGGCTCGCGGCCTGCGATCCTCGTCGTGAACAAAACCGATCTGACGGGGGACTTTGCGCTCAGCAAGGCCCAAATCGATGCAGCGAGCAAGCTCGACTGGCGGCTGATCCAGGCTAGCGCCAAGACGGGCAACAACGTCGGCCAGGTGTTCACGAAGTTGGCCGAGCTGATGCTCGAAGCGAGAAAGGCGACCGGATGAGAAAGTTCGAAGGCAAGACAGCGGTGATTACCGGGGCGAGCAGCGGCATCGGGGAGTCGTGTGCGCGGAAATTCGTTGCGGCAGGCGCGCGCGTCGTCTTGGCGGCCCGAAGCGCCGAGCCCCTACAACGGCTGGTCGAGGAGCTCGGTGCCGACGTCGCGCACGCCGTGCCGACCGATGTGTCGAACCTCGGCGCGTGTGCGCACCTTCTCGAAGAAGCAAAATCGAGGTTCGGGGGCATCGACATTCTCGTCAACAATGCCGGGTACAACTCCCGTGGGCCTCTCGAAGAGCTTCCCATGGATTCGATGCTTCAGATTCTCGACGTGAATCTCCGCGGCCCGATGATGCTCACCAAGCTCGCGCTTCCGCACATGCGGTCGCGCGACTCGGGGACGATCGTCAACGTCGCCTCCCTGGCAGGCCGCTTTCCGCTCGACGACGAGGCGACCTATTCCACCACGAAATTCGGGCTTCGAATCTTCTCGTTTGCCGTCGCTGAGGAGCTTCGGAATACCAACGTTCGGGTTTCCGTAGTAACCTCGGGGCCCGTCGAAACCGGCTTCATTCTCGATCAGAGTATCATCGAGACCGTACCGCCCCTGGTGTTTTCTCAACCGATGAGCACGGCCGATGAGATCGCCGACCTGGTGCTCGCCTCGGCGGCCGATGGTGCAAGAGAGCGCACGAAGCCTGCCTTGAGCGGAAAGATAGCGACCCTCAGCTATCTCGTTCCCGGCCTGCGCAAATTCATGATGCCGATCTTCGAGCGAAAAGGCGAACGGGAGAAAAAGAAATACCTCGCGCGCCACGCGCGCTGATCAATCGGTTTCGCGGCGTGGAGGCGGCAGGGCCGACAAGCGCTTCGTCGATGGCCCCCAGGCATCGACGCGTGGAAGCATTTTGTAGAGGAGCCAGTGGTACGTGCTGCGTGGGAGGATACGCCGAAGCAGCGTGAAGGCCTGGGCGTCGAAGGTCGCTGGCACGCGCAGCGGCGGGCTTGGTCGGCGCATCGTTTTGAGCACCACGCGGGCGACCGACGCCGGGGTCGCACGCGAAGCCTTCATCAGCCTTTCGATGAACGGCGTCATGTTGACGTAGTGTTCGTGGTAGGGCTCGGCCAGCTCGTGCTCGGAAAGATTGCTCTGGCTCGTGTACCGGACTTTCTGAAAACCGTCGGAATCGACGAAGCCCGGCTGCACCAGGCTCACCCGAATCCCCCAGGGCCGAACCTCGTACCAAAGCGCCTCGTGTGCGCCTTCGAGCGCGAACTTCGAGGCGCTGTACGCGGCCATCGTGGGCATTGCCATCATGCCACCGACGGAGCTCACTGTGATGAGCCGCCCCGCCCGCTTCGCCCGCATTCCCGGAAGCGCCAGGCGGATCAGCTCCATCGGTGAGCGAAAGTTCACGTCCATCTGAGCCAGCCGTTCCCGCTCGTCGACATGCTCCACCACGGCGCGATAGGAAACGCCGGCATTGTTGATCAGGACGTCGATGCCGCCCCAATCCCGCTCGACTTCGGCGATCATCGCTTCGCGCTGCGCCGGCTTCGTGACATCGAGCGCGCGGATCCGAACGTGTTGCGATTCGCCGATCGCATGAGCGTCGAAGCGCGGCAGGGAGCTCTCGCGTGCCGTCAGATAAACGCGATAGTCCGTCTTCATCAGCGCGCGGGCGATTTCGAGGCCAATCCCAGTGCTGGCGCCCGTAATCAACACGGTCTTGTCCGATTCCATCTGGGTTTGAGTTTATAGGGAGCGGCACTTACACTGAAAGCGCCTTTTGCAGGCAGGGGAGGACGCCATGGTGTGGCTCGTTGCTTTGTTGGTGATTGCCGTCGCGCTGATGGCCTGGTTCGCGGGCATCTACAACGGCTTGGTCAACCTTCGGAACCGCTTTCGGAACGCATTCGCCCAGATCGACGTGCAGCTGAAGCGGCGCCATGACCTCATTCCAAACCTGGTCGAAACCGCCAAGGCGTTCCTCGCCCATGAGCGCGAGACCCTCGAAGCCGTTATTGCCGCCCGGAATTCGGCCGAAGGCGCCCGCACCCGGGCAGCCGCCAACCCAGGAGACGCCCAGGTCATGCAAGGGCTCGCAAGCGCGGAAGCAGGCTTGAGCGGTGTGCTCGGCCGGCTCTTCGCCCTCTCCGAGGCGTATCCCGACCTCAAGTCGGACAAGACCATGATGCAGCTGTCCGAGGAGCTCTCGACGACCGAGAACAAGATCTCGTTTGCACGGCAGGCGTTCAACGATGCCGTCATGCGATACAACAACAAGTGCGAGATGGTGCCGTCCAACCTCGTTGCCGGCATGTTTGGGTTCACGCGCGCAGAGTTCTTCGAGGTCGAAGACGAAGCCGAGCGGGCGCCCGTCGAAGTCCAGTTCTGAGCCATGGACTTCTTCGAGGAGCAGGTCCTCGCGCGCAAGCGGTCCCGACGTCTGGCGCTCCTGTTCACCCTCGCCGTGATCGGCGTCATCGCCTCGGTGTACGTGCTTGCCATGCTCGTCTCCGGCTTCGTCTCCATCGACGCAGCGGGCGTCCGCTACATGACGGGTGACTACGAAAACATCGCCCAGCTCGCCCTCGCGTTTTGGAATCCCGGCGTGTTTCTCTTCGCGCTCGGGAGCACAGCCGCCGTCGTCGGCCTCGGTTCGCTCTACAAAGTCGCGCAGCTTCGTGCGGGCGGCCCGGCTGTTGCCCTTGGCCTCGGCGGGCGCAGGGTCGACCCGGATTCGACCAGGCTCGACGAGCGGCGCCTGTTGAACGTCGTCGAAGAGATGGCCATCGCCTCAGGCATCCCCGCCCCCGAAGTCTACGTGCTCGACCGCGAGCCGGGCATCAACGCCTTCGCCGCCGGGAACACCACCAGCGATGCGGTCATCGGCGTCACACAAGGCACCCTGCAGCTTCTCCGCCGAGACGAGCTTCAAGGCGTCATCGCCCACGAGTTCAGTCACATCCTCAATGGTGACTCGCGCATCAACCTCCGCGCCATCGGTCTCTTGCACGGGATCTTCCTCGTCGCGCTCATCGGGCGATTTCTAATTCGCGGCTCCATGCACAGCGGCAAGAAGGAAGGCGGCGGCGTGGCTGTCATCGGAATCGGCCTTCTCGCGATCGGCTCGATCGGTGTCTTCTTCGGACGCATGATTCAGAGCTCGATCTCCCGACAGAGAGAGCTTCTCGCCGACGCCTCGGCGGTGCAGTTCACGCGCGACACCGATGGATTGGTCGGCGCCCTCAAAAAGATCGGTGGCGCGTCGTCGAGCTCGCACCTTCAAACCCCCAAAGCAGACGAAGCCAGTCACATCTTCTTTTCCGATGCGGTTCGCCGCCTGCGCCTCTTCGCCGGCCTGTTCCGAACACACCCGCCGCTCGCTGAACGCATTCGCAAGCTCGAGCCGAGCTGGGACGGAGCGTTTCCCGAGGTGACGGTGCCTCGCATCTCGCAAGGCATGAGCAGCCCGCCGGGACCGCTGGGCGGTGAGGTCTACGCTTTCTCCGAAGCCCCGACCGAGCTGTCCGTGGGCCAGGCCCTCGAGCACATCGGCATCCCCCGCCCCGAGCAGGTCGCCTTTGCCCGCTCCCTTCACGCTTCCCTTCCCGACTTCTGGATTCACGCCGTCCATCAGGCCCCGATGGCGCAGGCCATGGTGTTCGGGCTTCTCCTCGCTCAGGACGAAGTGCTCCGCGGCACCGAGCTGATTCGCCTCGAGGAGCTCACCGACTCTCCAACCGCAGACCTGACGCTTCGGTTTCACTCCGAGGCGGTCGATCGGTCCTCGGCCGAGAAGATCGCGCTCGTCGACATGGCGCTGCCGACCTTGCGCAACTTGTCCGCCGACGAGTACGAGCGATTTTCCCAGGTCGTCGACGCGCTGATGCAAAGCGACCGGCGCATCGACCTGTTCGAGTACACGTTGAGCCGGATGATCCGGCGTCACCTCACGCGGCACTTCGAGGGTGCGGGCCCGGCGCCTCTCCGGTTCCGGTCGCTTCGGGCGCTCGTGCCGGACGCGCGCGTGCTGATCGCCACCCTGGCTCGGGTCGGGAGCCGAAACGATGAAGACGCGGAGCGCGCGTTTCGTCACGGCGCGCAGACACTTCACCTCGGAGACGCTGCTGGGCTTATCCTCGCGGAGAGCGAATGCACGCTGGCTGCGGTCGATCGAGCCCTCAGCCGCTACGACGCCGCGGCGCCCGCGCTCAAACAGGGCCTCATGCTGGCCTGCGCCGCCACGGTCATGGCCGACGACAGAATCACCGACCGCGAAGCGGAGCTCATCCGCGCCATCGGCGACGCGCTCGATTGTCCCGTCCCACCTTTTGTGCAATCGAGCTAACCATGGAGACACGAAGCGTCTACGAAACCGACGATGAGGTGCAGGCACTGGCTCTCCAGGAAGCTCTGGAAGCCGACGGCATCGCCGCTGTCTTAGTGAATCACCGTGATACCGCCTATCCGGGCATCACCGACCGGCAGCGGCACGGGACCGAAATCCGTGTCGAAATGGACCAAGTTGCGCAAGCAACGCAGCTGATCGAGGAGTTCCTCGCGGCCCAGCCGGTCGAAGGGCCTCCCATGGCGCCGCCCCCCGATTCGATGCCTGCTCCAGGCCTCCGCGGGCCGAGCTCCTTGATCATCATCCTGTTATTACTGACTTTATTGGGGGTCGTCGCTTATTTACTAACTGGCAAATAAGGTCTTGGATCGCACGCCATTCTGCGCTATAAATTTACTGTTAGTAAAGGAATCGCGCGATGGACGTCACAGAGGGATACAAGCTCAGGGAGCTAGCCAAGCTTCTCAACTGGAACCCGGCTCACTGCAAAGTGATCCTCAAGCAGCTGGGCGTGGATCCGACGCAGCCCATCGACGAGGAAACCGCGGCGAAGGTCGCTCAGAAGATTCGTCGCCAGTGGCCGCCGCAGGCTGCCTGACCCCGCCTTTCGCATTTCGGCTCCAGCTCAATCGATCGCCTCGGCCATCGCGTCGACGAGGCCCGAGTAGCGTCGAGCGCGCCGGCCAAGCGCCGCGAGCAAAACTTCCTTCGGGCCGACGAGCCGCGCGGCACGGCGTGCGCGGCTGACCGCCGTGTAGACGAGCTCGCGGCTCAACATCGATGCGTCGTCTTCCGGCAGAACGAAAAGAACTTCGTCGAACTCCGAGCCCTGTGCCTTGTGCACGCTCAGCGCGAACGCGTCGGAGTAGCGCGGTAACCTCGCCTCGGCGATGTCGCGAAAGCCTTCCGATTCGCTCTGCACCGTGGCGATCGATGGCTCGCCTTCCACCAGCATGGCGAAGTCTCCGTTGTACACCTTCAGCTCGTAGCTGTTCTCCTCGATGATGATCGGCCTGACCGCGGGCTCACGTCCTTGGGTTTGGTAGAGCCGATCGACCACGGCGGCGCCGAGCCTTCGTGTGCCGACTACACCCCTACGAAACGGACTGAGCATCACGTAGCGGGCTCGAAGGTCGAAATGCTGTTCTCGGTCTGTTGTGCCCAAGACGGTCGACCAGTGAAAAGCGGCGCGATCGAGCTCTGCGTCCAAGCCCGCCGAGCTGACCCAGGCCAGGTCTGTAGCATCGCTGACGTCGAGCAGGCGCTGGACCGTTTCCGCGTCCCCTTTCCGGATCGCCGCGATGAACCGGCCCAGCGTTTGTTTTTCGTCGTATCGAAAGGTTTTGGTCAGCTGCGTGACCCTGCCTTTCCAAGCGGTCTGTGCGCTCGCCGTCACCAAGTCCCGAAGAACCGAGCCTGCTTCCACGGAGGTGAGCTGATCCGGATCTCCAACGATCAGCAGGCTCGCGTCCTGCCGGGTGGCGTTCAGCAATTGCCGCATCAAACCGAGGTCGACCATCGAAGCCTCGTCCACCACGATCACGTCCGCCTCGAGCGGTCGGTCGGCGCTTCGCAAAAACCGCGCCCCTTCTCGCTGCATCCCGAGCGCCCGTTGCAAGGTGGTGGCCTGCTCGGGGATCGCCGCCAGCACTTCTGTGGACGTCTCTATTCTCGACTTCGCTTGGCGCACAGCCTCTCCCAAGCGAGCGGCTGACTTTCCGGTCGGAGCGAGCAGCAGGACACGGGGCACCCTGTCGCCTTGCTGCAAGCGCCCCTCGATGATGAGCGCGACGATTGCAGCCACCGTGGTCGTCTTGCCCGTTCCCGGCCCACCGCAGAGCAGCGAGACCGAATGCTGAAGCGCGTTTTGTGCTGCGCGGCGCTGCGGAGAGTCGGCCGCGCCAGGAAAAAGGCGTTCGAGCAACGCCTCGAGCCAGGGCGCGTCGCCTGCCGTGCGTGGCGGGGTCGAGGATCGCAGCGCGAGCTCGCGCGCGATGTCACGCTCCAGCTGCCAGTACCGGCGCAGGTAGAGGCGGCCTGACTGGTCGAGCACGATGGGCCCCTCATCGCTGAGCGAGCTCGCTGCGACTTGATCTTTCCAACGCGCTACGTCGGGCAACTCGGTCGTTTGCCCTCCTTCCCGCGGCCAGATCTCGTCGGCCGACGTGTCCATTGGAAAACAGCTGTGCCCTCTGCGCACATTGCGGCTCGTAAGCGCGATCGCGAGCTCCACCTCAGGACTCGATGGCTCGACGATTCGCCCGAGGGCCTTGGCCAGCTCGACGTCGAGCACCTCGAGCAAGCCGCGGGCTTGGAGCTCAGCGAGCATCTGCGCCTCCTCCCAGCCATCGGTCGACCGCCTCCAGCAACTCGGCGGATGCGGGGTCGAAGAACACGCTTGACCCCGGCCTCTTGGAGTCGCTCATCCCTCGAAGAAACACGAAGAGCGCGCCGCCCCACTGGGTTTCCGCGTCGTAGCTGCTGACGCGCTGCTTCAGGTACCGATGCGCGGCGGCGGTGTAGAGCTGTGCCTGCAAGAGATAGTGCTCGCGTTGAACCGCTTCGGCGATCGTCGCGTCGTCATAGCCTGGCAGGCTGTTGGACTTGTAGTCGGCGACGTACCAGCGGCCCTCCCACTCGAACAGCAAATCGATGTAACCGCGCAGATAACGATTCAGAGCGCGCGAGCTGAGCTCCGTGAGCCGCTCGTGGTAGCCCATCGCCGCCGCGGGAGCGCCGTGCCGCTTGAAGAGCGTCGCCAGTCCCTCGAGGTTCGGCTGGTCCACGTGGAGCGTGAACTCGAGCTCCCGCAGCTGGCGCTCCGGCGCGAGCTCGCGGATGCGCGGTGCGCCGGCTTGAGCGGTGAGCGGGGCGCCGCCGACCGTTACGAGATCGCGCTGCACCGCTTCGGCAAGGGCCGGATCGAACCCCCATGCGCGCAGCTCTCGCTCGATCAGGGTTGCGGTTGTTTCTCCATCGAGGCCGGCAAAATCCGCATGCTCCAAAATCGAATGGAGCAATAAGCCTGTCCGCGCTCCTGCCGGCAAGCTGTTGAAGAGAGACGACGCCGCGTCCGTGGGCGCCGCGTCGCTTCGCGCCACGGGTGCTTTCTCGTCGTGGCCGGTGAGGCTGGTGAAGCTGGCCATTCGGGGAGCCTGGACGAAGGTGCGGCTCGCGGCTCTTGCGACGAGCTCTGCCGCGGGAGCCTCGCGCAGCATGGGGGCCGCGACCTCCTCGCGAGGCGGACGGCAGCCGATCGAGCCCGACGACCCGGACGCGAGCGCCTCCACCGCGTCGCGCATCTGCGTTTCGTCGAGCCCGTCGAATCCGTCGTCGCCGTGCAGCAAGTAGCGAAGCGCCGACTTCTTCCAGCCCTTCGTGCGCCCCCAGAAAAGGGTGCAACGATGTTTGGCGCGAGTGACGGCCACATAGAGCAACCGCAGGGCATCGGATTGCGCTTCGAGCTCGGCAAGCCTTCGATGCTCGGCGAGGTCCGGCTGGTTCGCGAGCCTCTTCTTTGGGTCGGCCAGCGTGAAGCGGAGGTCGAGCTTGATGTTTCCCTGCGCGTCGTGGAACTTCAAGGCCTTGGCCGCAAAGCCGCGCAGTTCGGCGTCGCTCCAGGTAAACGGGCAGTAGACGATCCCATATTCGAGGCCCTTGCTCTTGTGAATCGTCGCGATGCGAACGGCGCCCGAATCGGCGTCGGGCCGCTGCTGTAGCTCTTCCCGCGCCATCCCGCTCGCTGAGGAGCCGCCGTTCAGCCGTCGAAGCCACTGCATGAGGGCGACAGGGTTCCGGCCTCGCTCGCGTTCTCCGCGAAGCAAGAGCTCCTCGAGCTGCGAGAGGTCGGTGAGCTCTCTGTGCGCCGT
>Ga0316198_10000245_pt1 | contig 26407 bp, 20 predicted proteins | sample OudBieAanoxic_MG_FD_204935 | JGI IMG/M metagenome (GOLD analysis project Ga0316198, IMG submission 204935) | Coastal sediment microbial communities from Oude Bieten Haven, Netherlands - site A anoxic | ecosystem: Environmental > Aquatic > Marine > Coastal > Sediment | place: Netherlands... | reverse complement strand
TGGTTTAGGATTGGGCTAATTTCAGGTTGGGTATTGCGAATCTGAAAAATTCCGCCGCTTTCTTCAATCAGGTTCCGTAATTCGGAAACCACCAGGGCACCGTAATCATCGATTACCGATACTCTGACCAGATCAAGGATCAATTGGCGGGGCAGTTCGCTTCTGAGGGTGTCATTCAGGTCGCGGAGGATCCGTCCGGCTGACTGAACAGTGAGATCAGTATTAAACGATACAACAAGCTCGTCTGACTGGCTTTCAACGATATTATAGAGGGAAATGGGTTCGCTTACGACCGTTCTCATGGGATTTTGGGATCACCAGTGCCCTGAATATAATGCTCAAAGAGTGGCGACCCAGGGGTATCCGTGGTTCAGTGCACGGTATGCAGCATGATTTTTATATGGTCGTCCGCAGGCGCATTTGCACCGGCAAGGATGTCCGGTGTCGACATTTCAGATGGCTCGTTACTCGGGACTGCGGCATTTACGTTCCCGGCAGTAGGAACGTCAACTTTTCTTGTTGCAAGATACGGCGGTTGACAGAGCCGACTGGACTTGAGCCAAAAGAAGGCACTCTTGTGAGCATGACGGAAACATGGTTTTGCGTTGATCACATTCCCGGCATGGACTCTTGACGAGATAACCGATGTCGAAATCAAACTGGCACTTAAACCGATTCGTGGTCGCGGGGTGTTTTATCAAAATGCAACGTTCCTTTTCAAGTGAGCAGAAAGTTTGGTTCGAATTGGGTCAGTTTAAAGTAACCGTCTAAAAATCAGTATCTAATGATACCACAACAGCGGCTGCATAACAACAGAAACAGCGCAATAGCACGTTGTGCAAAATACGGCTCAACTCTTCCGCACTATCAGGGATTCACTGCCCCAAATGCATACCCGGTTGTCCGACTTGGAAAACCGTTGGGCTATGACCGCTTATGTGGAAGCGATCAGCCGCGCTTGAGATCGTTGACAATTCCATCGCCCATGTATACTGTCCACTCGATTGCGTTTATTGGTAATAAACATGACAACGAATAGGGATCGGTGGTAAGACAGATGCGGATCGGGGTCGGGTATGACGTTCACAGATTAACGGCCGGTCGCCCGCTTTTGATTGGCGGTGTCTCCGTCCCGTTTTCAAAAGGCCTCGAAGGGCATTCCGATGCGGATGTGCTGCTACACGCCGTTTGTGATGCATTGCTTGGTGCGGCCGGTGAAGGCGACATCGGGATCCACTTTCCGGACACCGATCCCCGTTATAAAAATGAAAACAGCATGCGGTTGCTGGCTGCGACAGTGAGAATCATCCGCGCCAAAGGGCTCCGTATCGCCAACCTCGACGCGACCGTATTTGCCGAAGCCCCGAAATTACATCCCTACCGCAAAGAAATGCAACGTAATATCGCTCGAATAATAGGTGTCGAACCGGCGTGCATCAATGTCAAGGCAACGACCACGGAAGGTCTTGGCCACATCGGCAAGGGCGAGGGTATCGCCGCCATGTGTGTCGTTTTGCTGACAGCAGATACGTCTGCCTGATACCCAGCCCTTATGACATGATAATTACTATCTATATAAATCCAATATTAACAATATATTAAATAAATATAATACATGACTTGCTTTAAGTTATCGGCCCCCTTTGAACCGGCCGGTGACCAACCCAGATCAATTGCCGCCCTGACAACCAAAATCCGTTCGGGAATACGTCAACATGTTCTGCTGGGAGTGACCGGATCCGGCAAAACGTTCACCATGGCCCATGTTATCGCCAACCTTGCACGACCAACCCTGATTTTGGCGCCAAACAAGACTCTGGCAGCCCAACTGTATAATGAATTCAAGAGTCTGTTTCCCGAAAATGCGGTCGAATATTTTGTCAGCTATTACGACTATTATCAACCTGAAGCATATATCCCCACCAGTGATACTTATATTTCAAAAGATTCCTCCATCAACGAAATGATCGATAAATTGCGGCATTCGGCCACCCGATCAGTGCTGTCCCGCAGGGACGTCATTGTCGTGGCGAGTGTTTCCTGCATTTACGGTCTCGGTGCCCCGGAGGACTATCTGGGAATGCGAATCGACCTCGAGAAGGATATGGAAATCGACCGCGACACGCTGCTGCGTGATCTGGTTGCCTTGCATTATGAACGCAATGATTTCGACTTCCATCGCGGTGTCTTTCGGGTCAGGGGAGACAGGGTGGAGCTGTTTCCGGCATACGAAGAGACAAAGGCCTTACGCATTGATTTTTTTGGCGAACAGGTTGACCGTATTGCTGAAATAGACGCTCTAAGGGGCCATGTGATAAAAGATATGCCCCATGCGACCGTGTTTCCGGCCAGCCATTATGTTACCTCGCAGGTCACTCGGAAACGTGCCATCGCGACCATCATCGATGAACTCAAGGGACGGATGGATTTTTTCCGCTCGGAAAACCGTTTCATCGAAGCCCAACGGGTAGAGGAACGGACAAACTTTGATCTCGAAATGATCCAGGAACTCGGTTATTGCAACGGTATTGAAAATTACTCGCGCCATCTCACCGGCCGGGCCCGCGGAGAGCCACCACCGACACTTCTGGATTACTTTCCGGAGGACTACCTCCTTTTTATCGATGAGAGCCACATTGCCGTGCCTCAATTGCGGGCCATGTACAAGGGTGACCGGTCACGCAAGCGAACTCTGGTGGAATACGGTTTTCGGCTGCCTTCAGCCCTCGACAACCGGCCGTTGAAATTTGAGGAGTGCATCGAACGGTTCAACCAAGTGATCTATGTTTCGGCCACACCAGCCGACTATGAAACTACACAGACCGGCGGCGAGGTCATTGAACAGATCGTCAGGCCCACTGGACTGATCGACCCGGTCATTGACGTACATAGTGCCGTCAACCAGGTAGATGATCTACTGGAGGAAATCCGCATCACTTGCAACAAAGGTTACCGAACCCTGATAACCACTTTGACCAAGCGCATGGCCGAAGACCTCACAGATTACTACACCGATCTAGGATTGAAAGTGCGCTACCTGCACTCGGACATTACCACCCTTGAGCGAATGGACATTATTCGCGATTTACGCCTGGGTATTTTCGATGTGCTGGTTGGAATAAACCTGCTGCGAGAAGGTCTGGACATTCCCGAAGTTTCACTGGTGGCGATCCTCGACGCCGACAAGGAAGGCTTTCTACGTTCAAATCGTTCGCTGGTTCAGACGTTCGGTCGCGCGGCCCGAAACGTGGATGGTCGGGTCATTCTCTATGCAGACAAACAGACACCATCAATGCGGGAAGCCATCTCCGAAACCGATCGTCGTCGCCTCATCCAGGAATCCCATAACCGTGCCCACGGCATTACCCCAGAATCGATAAAGAAAGACGTCGCTCCGGTTTTCACATTCGCCTCCGAACCCGCCGAAACCGGTTCGGAAACCGAAAGGGTCGCCGAAAAAGTGGAATCTTACGGAAACCTGGACAATATCGATAAGGCGATCAGGGAGATAGAAAAAGAAATGAAAGACGCCGCCAAGGCCCTTGAATTCGAGAAAGCCGCTGAAATGCGCGATCGTATCAAAGCACTGCAGAAGTTCGTGGTGTTTGAGGAATAAAAGGTTTCCTGTATCGTGGAAAGCCGCACGCACATGAAAAATATTGCCATGACGGCTGAAGCCGCCGACCGTGAAGATAAACCCAACCTGGCCGTTCTCAGGGAGATGCTAACGCGGGTGTCGAGCGGGCCAGGTGTCTATCTGATGCGGGATATCACCGGTGAGATCATATATGTCGGTAAGGCCCGTAACCTCAAAAAACGTCTCGGGTCATATTTAACCAAAATCGGCCGGTTGGACATTAAAACCGAGGTGTTGATCAGAAAAATAGCGGATTTTGAAACCATCGTAACATCCTCCGAGAAGGAGGCTTTAATCCTCGAGTCCAATCTGATCAAACGCCACAGACCGCGCTACAACGTCGACCTGAAGGACGATAAGCGCTATCCTTTGTTGCGTCTTGACGTCACGCATCCGTACCCGCGACTGTCCATTGTCCGCAAACCGACAAAAGACGGAGCGCTCTATTTCGGGCCTTATGCCTCTGCGCATGCCGTGCGGCAGACGCTTAAGGTAATCAATAAAACGTTTATGCTGCGCAAATGCACCGAAAGAGAGTTTAAAATACGGACCCGTCCGTGTCTGCACTGCCAGATGCAAGGATGCCTGGCGCCATGTTGTCGCGACGTGGACCGCGGCGCATACGAGAATATGGTCAAGGAAGTTATCCTTTTTTTAAAGGGCCAAACGCCGATTCTCATCCGCGATATCAAAAAAGCTATGCGCGCTGCTGCTGAAGTACATGATTTTGAAAAAGCCGCCAGGCTCAGGGACAAGATGTTTGCCCTCGAGAAAACAGTTGAGAAACAAGTGGCCGTATCAACCGATTTCAAAGATCGCGATGTGATCGCTTGTGCTCGCACCCCGGATTTTTCTCTGGTGACGATGCTATTTATTCGCGGCGGATTTCTTCAAGGATCTCGTACGTTCACTTTTTCTGCCACCATTGCCGACGACAGCGAACTGATAGCAGCCTTTATCCGGCAGTATTACGAAACGGCCCAGTTTATACCGAAAGAAATCCTGGTCCAGAGTGCGCCGGAAGACACGGTATTGCTCGAAGAGCGGTTAAGTGAACTGAAAGGGGCGAAAGTCCGCATCCGAAGGCCTTCAAGGGGGGCTAAAACACGATTGGTGGCAATGGCCGTCCAAAACGTCGAAAAGGATCTTGATGAACAGGCTGAAAGCCTGTTCGGCCGCAGAGCATTGATTCAGCGACTTCAGAAACGCCTCCGGTTGCAACGCCCACCCCGCAGGATCGAGTGCTTTGACAACTCAAACCTGGCCGGAACCATATCAGTAGCCAGCATGGTGGTCTTCGGTGATGGAAAGCCGGACAAAGAGGCCTACCGTCTCTACCGGATCAAGGATGTCACCGGACCTGACGATTATGCCATGATGAATGAGGTTCTACGGCGGCGGTTTACTGGTCACGAGGCCTCTTCACCGTACCCTGATCTACTGATCGTGGACGGCGGCAAGGGGCAGTTGAATATCGCTTGCGCAGTGATAGCCGATTTAGGCCTTAAGAATCAGTTTGACATCATCGGCATCGCCAAAAAAGATGCCGATAGAGGCGAACCGCATGACAGGATCTTCAAGGCCGGAAGAGCCAACCCCGTCAACTTTGGTCGGGATGCCGATCTGTTGCTTTTCATCCAGCGCATACGTGACGAAGCCCACCGCTCCGCCATTTCGTATCACCGCAAAAAACGCGGTAAGCAGGCCATTCAATCGACCTTGGACCAGATTCCGGGTGTGGGAAAGAAGAGAAAAACCGCCCTGCTGAAGCATTTCAAAAGCGTGCGGCGGATGCGTGCGGCGGCCTTGGAGGAGTTGTGTGCCGTGCCGGGTATTCACCGGCAATTGGCGCAAGCGATCAGGGAGCACCTGCTGAAGCCCCGCACCCCCTGATCGTTATATCGTCAAATTAATAAAATAGATCGGTTAATAGCTCAGTTTCTTCAACACCGCTTTAAGTTCTTCAACTGCCGCTGCCGACCGGTTCAAAGCCGTCTGCTCATCCTGGGTGAGTTTGATTTCAACAACGTCTTCAATTCCGCCAGCCCCCAGTTTCACCGGTACACCGATGAAAAGATCCTTGAGTCCGTATTCACCCTCGAGATAGGCGGCACAGGGAAGGATTTTCTTTTTGTCTTTTAAAATCGATTCGGCCATTTCCACAGCGGCTGACGCCGGCGCGTAGTATGCGCTGCCGGTTTTGAGCAGGCTAACGATTTCTGCGCCACCGTTCCGGGTGCGTTCAACGATGGCTTCGATGCGGTCCGGGGGCATAAGCTCTGTGATGGGAATACCCGCCACGGTCGAGTACCGCGGCAGAGGCACCATCGTGTCTCCATGACCACCCAACACGAAGGCATGGGTATTTTCCACCGAGACGTTCAATTCCATGGCGATGAAGGCTCGAAAACGGGCGGAGTCCAGTACCCCGGCCATGCCCAGAACGCGTTGTTTGGGAAAACCGCTGGCGTCGAAAGCGACATGACACATGGCATCCAGAGGGTTGCTGACGATGATAATAACGGCCTCGGGCGATCGTTTGGCCACCTGTTCGGTCACTTTCTTCATGATGCCGGCGTTGGTGCTGAGCAAGTCGTCACGGCTCATTCCAGGTTTGCGGGGAATTCCGGCCGTAATGATGACGATATTCGATCCCTCTGTGGCGTCATAAGCATTTACCCCGGTGAGACGCGCATCGTGCTTCTCAATTGGCGCGGCTTCTGTCAGGTCTAAGGACTTGCCCTGAGGAACACCTTCGACAATGTCCACCAGTACCACATCGCACAATTCTTTCTCAGCCAGCCTTTGGGCGGCTGTGGCCCCGACGTTGCCGGCGCCGACAACAGTTACTTTCTTGTCCATGACGATCTCCTTTCGATGAACTATCGGTTGTTTTGCTGACAGGGTGTCTTCGGGGTTGGATAGATAAAAAAAAATGGTTAACACAACTACCGTTAATGTCAACATATTTATACCGTTCTTCATGTTGACACAATCCGATAAAACAGGCTATTATATTAGGGTTTAATTTCATGTTGCCGGCGGTGACGGATTGCCGAACATGCGGAAAATATGCCGCCAAGACGACAGCGGCACCGACCAGAAACCGTCATCATAATCTTTGCCTCTGAATCTGCCTGGAGTCGAGTTAAATGGCCATTGTTAATCTGAAAAAACGGGAAATCGAGTGTAAGATTGTGTACTACGGACCCGGACGATGTGGGAAAACGACGAATCTGGAATACATCTTCAAAGCGTATAAAAAGCAAATAAGTGGTGAGATGGTATCGATCAATACGGACGGTGATCGAACCCTATTTTTCGATTTTCTGCCAATGGAACTCGGTAAGCTCAAGGGATGTGATGTCCGCGTTCATTTGTATACCGTTCCGGGCCAAGTGCAGTACACTTCGACCAGGAAACTCGTTCTAAGGGGTGTCGACGGCCTGGTTTTTGTCGCGGACTCGTTGGAGGTCCGACGGGAAAAAAATATGCTGTCCTTAAAAGATCTTCACCAGAATTTGAAGGACTACGGGTTGAATATACTCAAGATTCCTCTGGTACTGCAATTCAACAAAAGAGACCTCGCCAAGGAAGGGATTCCGTTGATGCCGATCGAGCAGATGGAAAAGGAATTGAACCGACAGCTCAAGGTACCTTCATTTCCAGGCAGTGCCATCAAAGGTGATGGCGTCGGCAAAACCCTGCAAGCTTGTCTTAAATTGACACTGCTGTCCTTAAAAAAGGAATTGAGCTGGAACGACTAGTTCAAACCCATGAGCAAAGGTGCTGCATTCTCTGGCCATTTGGAATTTCTCAGCCTCGGTGAGTTACTGCAAATCATCGGTAACAATGGGGGCACGGGTGTGCTGCGCATCATGAGTAAATACGCTCAGGGGTCCGGTTCGATTTATATTGAAAAGGGGGACCCGGTAGATGCGGTCAATGGAGAAAAGATCGGTCTAGAGGCGCTGTTCTCGTTGTTCGGTTGGACCGAGGGTGAATTTTCCTTCATTGAGGAGAATGTCGACAAAAAAAACGTCATCAATAAAAACCGTATGGAAATCATCCTTGATGGTTCGCGCATGGTGGATGACGGCAAGATTGAAAAACTTGGTCCGGTATCATTCAAAACCGATGCACCGGACAGCAGTGGTGAAAAATCCCTGCCGGTGATCAAAGGTCCCTTCGTCGACTATATGTATGTGGTGGACGAAGAAGAATTCTACGAGGGCGACGAGATCGTCATCGAAGGAAATTACGGGAACTGGATGTGGGTCGTTCTGGAAGGAATTGTTGAAATTTCAAAGCAGACACCGGAAGGCTCACTTCAAATCCTGCGACTCAGCGATGGCGCCTATGTTGGCAGCATTTCGTCATTTCTGACCGAAAGCAGTGTGCGAAACGCCACGGCCAAAGCCGTGACCCGTGTTCAACTGGGGATGCTCGACTCCCAACTCCTGGCCAATGAATATGCGGCCATGAGCCAAGAGTTGCGTGACGTCGTCAAGAGTCTTGACAAGCGCTTGAACAGGGTCACCGACAGTGTGGTTAAAATTATTAGTGGAAACGGGAAGTCCGATGGGTTTTTAGGCAACAAGAAGACCGTGATCGACCAGGGTAAAAACGAGGAACGCCTCTTTGCGATCACCCGTGGCGAGGCAGCCATCGCACGCAAAATCGGTGAGACCTATGTCCCGCTGCTCGAGCTGAAAAAAGGGGACTTCTTCGGTCATATTCCGTTTTTAAAAATGGGACATGAGCCTCATGCGGCGGCGGTCTTCGCGTCCCAAGATTTGAAAATTTCACCCATTGACGTGGCCGGCCTGGTTGCGGAACACGAAGCACTGCCAAATTCCTTTCGCCATATCATCGAAAATTTGGCAACCTGTATATCGGTGACGACCATGATTGCATGTGAGTGCCATGAAAAAAATATGTTGCGGAAATCTGAAAGTGTAGAACAACAGTAAACCGTTTAACCGGAAGTGGGCAACATGACAAGCGAAGACAAAAGGAAATTCATCCGGGTCAATTCTCTGAATCTGTCTTATGTCCTCGTAGACGGTGAGGGCGAAGCCGATAGACAAACAATGGGCCGGACTCTGGATGTATCCGAAGCTGGCATTCGTTTAGAAACCAATCTTGCGGTCGAAAAAGGCAGGCAACTCATGCTGTCCATTGGGTTTGAAGACGAACTTGTGGATATCAAAGGCCATGTGATACATGCCGCGGAAAATAAGGACGGCAAATACGAACTCGGTATCAAGTTTATCAGCCCGGATGATACAACCCGTAAAACAATACAGAAATTTATCAAAGCGTTCAGGAGCCAACGCGGCGCTGAATAATTGGTCATCGGTAACCTAAACGCTGTTACGACGCCAGAAGCTATCGCTGAACATTGCGCGGCAATAAAAGGTAGCATTGCAGGGGAGGGTGGTAATGGGAACACCAGTAGTTACGACGGAATTTAAGGATATTGAATTGATGAAAAGGGGCAAAGTTCGGGACGTTTACAATCTCGGGGAGCACCTCTTGATGATTACCAGTGATCGCATTTCCGCATTTGACGTCGTGATGCCCGATCCGATCCCCGACAAGGGAAAGATCCTCACCCAGACATCCCTTTTCTGGTTTAACGCCATGCAGTCTCTGGTCAACAATCATGTCGTCACCGGAGATGTCGACGCCTACCCGGAAATCTGCAAACCCTATGCCGACCAGCTGCGAGACAGGAGCATGCTTGTTAAAAAAGCCACGCCACTGCCCATTGAATGCGTCGTCAGGGGATACATATCCGGATCTGGTTGGAAGGCCTATCAGGAAACTGGACAAGTTTGCGGTATCAGCCTGCCGGCCGGCCTCAAAGAGTCTGAAAAATTACCGCAACCGATTTTTACGCCTTCGACCAAGGAAGAAATCGGGCAACACGATATCAATATTGATTTCGATGAGACCGTACGCAGAATCGGCAGAGAGGCGGCTGAAAAGGTTCGGGACCTCAGCCTTGAAATTTATCGCCAAGGGACCGCACTTGCCGAACAGAAGGGCATCATTATTGCGGATACGAAGTTCGAATTTGGGTACTACGAGGATGAACTCATTCTGATCGACGAGGTTCTGACACCGGATTCATCTCGTTTCTGGCCCAAAGACACTTACTCTCCGGGCGGGGCCCAAAAGAGTTACGACAAGCAGTACCTGCGAGACTATCTGATATCCATTAAATGGAACAAACAACCCCCGGCACCGCGTTTGCCCCGGGAGGTGGTTGACAACACCCGCCGAAAATACATGGAGGCGCTTAGCCAGTTGACCGGCGCCGCACATGCGTTTTAACGAAGATTCTATACCCCTGGCCGATATTTGTGAATCAGATTCGACCTACCGCGTCACAACGGCTACCACTATTGACGATTTGACGGATTCGATCGCGGTAATCGGTTTAATTCATCCCCCGATCCTGCAACGGGAAAATTCTGGATACCGCATTGTCTCGGGTTTCCGTAGAATCGCGGCTAGCCGCGCACTCGGCCAAAAGACCATACAGACCCGTTTACTTCCGGATGATAGCGACGAATCGACCCGCGTCTATCTGGCGATTGCCGACAATTCTCTCCAGAGATCATTGAACCTGATCGAATCTTCCCGCGCCTTGAATTTGCTATCGAGAGTAACGAATGATGAGCATCATTTAGTCGAGATGGCTGCCGTATTGACGCTGCCGAAAAACCCGGCCATGATAGCCAGACTTTTGCCGCTGACCGCCATGCCGACCGCTATTCAGGCTGAGGTGGTGTCTGAAGGGCTGCCGTTGTCCATGGCGCTTGAACTGGACACATTCGATATCAAAACAGCCGAGAAATTAGCTCGAATCTTCACCGACCTCAGGCTGGGCTTGAATCGCCAGCGCGAGTTACTGACCCATTTACGTGAAATTGCCAAACGAGAGGATCGATCTATCGATGCCATATTGGCTGACGACGAAGTCAGGGGGATCACCGACAACGTCGATCTTGGCAGTGTCCAAAAATCCGGGCAATTAAGGGCGCTTCTCTACCGGTGGCGCTATCCGTCGATCGCCGAGAGGTCGGCCCAATTCAACGACCTGGTGAAAGCAATGCGACTGGGGAGCGGGATCAAGCTTACTCCCCCCATTCATTTTGAAGGGACGGCATATACCCTGTCGATAACCTTTGAGCGGTTCGACCAACTTGCAGATCGCGGCAAAAGCCTGAAAATCCTGAGGCAAAGTGATGCTTTGAAGAAATTTCTGAAGGAGTGACACCGATGACGCCAATCAGGAGTAGTACCGGGAAGATCTGTGGCTCATTGGCCGCCGGTACCGGCTTGTTTCACCGTATAGAATTCAGGGAAAGAGACGGCTTGCAAGGGTGTTAACCCGCCTCGGTTGCAAGCTATCCCAAAAGGGGCGTGACGATCATTTCGACAAACAGGTATGTGAGTATCCCGATGGCGGCCGCCAGCATGGCAACAGCATAGATTTGAGCGTTTTTGTGGCGGCGTTTTTCCTGCTCGTTGTAAAAAACAAACTTACCGCACTTGATACATCTCAGTTTTTGTAGTTTCAGGGTTACGACATGTCCACAGGGACATTGAACCTCTTTAGGGGGTAACGTCATAGATGACTCGACTCGCTTTCAGGTTATTGTAATAATCATCGATAAACTCCCAGCTTTGCTGGGGAGACGCCCAGTGTTTGACAGTTCCAAGAGTTAACAAATACCTGAGACGATGATTATGATGAAATAATTAAAACCAGATAGAGATCTGGTGTTCATGGGGCAGACCCAGTCTAGCAATAGAACTCTTACAGCTGGCAAGGTCGATAATACATTCCTTATATAAAATAACATTCAATGACCGGCTGGTTGCCCGAGATAATGGTTTTAAAAAAGCGCTTTGAGCGGTCAACAAGCCATTCCTCCGGCTTTGCCGGAAGTCATTGAACGCCCGCTTGGATTGACGCCCACCTTCGCGTACGTTCTATTCCTGTTTCTTACCGTCCGCGGCGGTGTCTTCATTAAAGGAGTTGAAGTAGGCGATCGTGTCCCGTCGTAATAATAAATAGGACGAGAGACCGAAAAGTATCAGAACCGTCACGGTCACCACACTCAGGTCGTACTGAGGCTTTTGTATATAAATATAGAGTAGCAGCAAATAAAACAGGATGATCACAAAATTAAAGAATAGGCAAAGGGGTCTGGCCCACTTATTGATGCCGGCAATAAAAAAACAGATGGCGATCCCGACGGTGAACATGAGGTAATCCCTGCGGACGAGGGTATCGTCGGTAAAAACTTTATAGTAAAAGACGAGGTGCACCAACCAGCCGAGCGCAAGAGTAATAATGGCCAGTTTAATGAATGTCGGATACGTGTCGAATTTTATATCTAGGTTAAACATGGTTCCTTCCAGTTAAATTGTTCGCATATTATACCGCTTTTCAAAAATACATTCCGATATACGGAAAGGTGGTATAAGTGGTTGTAGAAAAAACGTTCGAATAACGGAACGTTTTTTTGACAACCACTATAACCGGTGCCCCGCCTGCACCTGGTTTTGTACCAGTGAGCCCAGATTGCAAAGACACGTTGAACGCATTCTTACCTCACGAAAGTATCCCCTATAATGCATTTGCATCCCCCAAGGCAAGTCTAAATTATTCATGGCGATCATCCGCCCGCCCTTAAACCAACTGACCGATTCCCTTCGGGTCCCATTCAGATTTTACTGGCATTCTGAAAATTTATTCTAAACCGTAATATCGCCGGACAGATGTTTTCTCGAATTCCAGGTTATGTTTTGGGGAACAAGAGGATAGAGCCCCACACCACTGCTGGCTCTTCAAAAAATAGCCTTAAAATATCCGTGAAGGTCTTCAAACGCCCGATTTACAGGTTTTTCTGGATACCCCATAACGTCCATACAAAATTCAAAAAAAATGATCTTTTTGCTTGACAAACTGAAAGCATCAATTGTAAACACCTATAACAACTAAATAGGATTCAGAAAAGAAATGGGCATACAAGAGCGGAAAGAACGTGAACGCGAACGTCGACGCCAGCAGATCATTGTTGCCGCTAAACGCGTTTTTTCCGCCAAGGGTTTCAACAAGGCCACCATGGAAGATATTGCCAAGGAGGCGGAACTTAGCCCCGGCACCATTTACATCTATTTCAAGAATAAGGACGAGCTTTACGCGTCACTTTCCCTCCGTATACTAAAACATCTCAACATCCGCCTGGAACACGTAAAAAATGAATCATACAGTGATCACAACCAACGTATCTCCTCTCTGAAAAAAGCCTTGTATGACGTGTACGCTTTCGACCCTCTTATTCTCATTAACATGTTTCATCTTCAATCCAGTGAAACCCTGAAAAATCTTTCCCCGGAATTGCTGGATGAAATTAAACATCTTTCGCGCAGCTCGCTGGGAACCATGGCCGACATTTTCGAAGAGGGCATCGAGCAAGGCGCATTTATAGACCAACACCCGGTGGCATTGGCCGACATTTTATGGGCCATGTTCTCCGGAATCGTCCTCTGGGAAGAAAGCAAACGCATTATCAACGAAGACAAAGACTACCTCAAACCGACGCTCGAGGCCGCTTTCGAAATATTTCGCCTCGGCATTTCGAAAGAAGTGCTGACGGACGATAAGGACGAAAACCGAAATTGATTTTATGGCCGGTTAACAGCTGTCGCTCAGACAGCGCTGCGGTTATCGGCTAATGTGAAATGGGGGACATCAGGCGTGCGACCGGTCTTTTTCGGGTGCAGGCTCATGATGCAACAGCGTTAACAAAAAAATCCAACTGGGGAAAGGAGGTCAATCGATTCAGGTTTGTGAGGGTTATCGCCGCAAAAACATCCGTTAACCATACAACCTACAAGCTTTAAGGAGTGTGATTTATGGCAGATAAAGAAGTTGTCGAGACATCAGAAGCTCAGATTGCGGTACACTGGCAGGAAGAAGGACTCTATTATCCCACCACAAAATTCATCGCCCAGGCGAATATGACCGATGAAACAATCTATGATCGTTTCAGCCTGGATAATTTCCCGAACTGTTTTAAAGAATACGCCGATTTACTGACCTGGTATGAGTACTGGGACGAGATCCTGGATACCAGCGACGCACCGTGCTATAAGTGGTTCAAGGGCGGAAAGATCAATGCCAGTTATAACTGCGTGGACCGTCATCTGGCTGAATACAAAAACAAGACGGCGATTCATTTCGTGCCGGAGCCGCTCGTAGAAGGCTACCAACACATCACGTTTCAGGAATTGTATGTTCGCGTGAACGAATTCGCGGCCCTTCTCAGAGACTTCGCCGGTCTCAAAAGAGGCGACCGCGTGACCCTCCACATGCCAATGATACCGGCATTGCCGATTACCATGCTGGCCTGTGCCCGCCTCGGGGTCATTCACAGCCAGGTGTTCGGTGGATTCAGCGGCCGCGCCTGTGCCGACCGGATCGTCGACTCCGGCAGCCGGGTGCTAATTACGGCTGATTCGTATTACAGAAGTGGCACCCTTCTTGACCACAAGCAGAATGCCGATATCGCCGTTGATCTGGCGGGAAAGGACGGACAGAAGGTCGACAAAGTCCTCGTATGGCAGCGTTACACCGGCAAGGCCTCCAGTCCGACAGCTATGGTAGATGGTCGGGACTTTTTTGTCGACGACGTGCTCAAAGACTACTACGGCGCCCGTGTCGAACCCGAAAAGATGAATGCCGAAGACCCGCTGTTTCTGATGTACACCAGCGGCACCACCGGAAAACCCAAGGGCTGCCAGCACGGAACGGGCGGATATCTGGCCTACACCGCCGGCACCTCCAAATACGTGCAGGACATCCATCCGACCGATGTCTACTGGTGCATGGCCGACATCGGCTGGATCACGGGTCATTCCTACATCGTCTATGGGCCATTGGCCATCGCCGCATCGACGGTTATTTACGAAGGCGTTCCCACCTATCCGGATGCCGGACGCGCCTGGCGGATCGCCCAGGATCTGGATGTGAACATCTTCCACACAGCGCCCACAGCCATCCGCGCCTTGCGTAAAATTGGACCGGATGAACCCGCCAAGTACAATTACGAGTTCAAACACATGACCACCGTGGGTGAGCCCATTGAGCCCGAAGTGTGGAAGTGGTATTACAATGTCGTCGGTCAAGGCAAGGCCGCCATCGTGGACACTTATTGGCAGACCGAAACCGGCGGGTTCCTGTGCAGCACGCTGCCGGGCCTCATTCCGATGAAACCGGGCAGCGGTGGCCCCGGTATGCCCGGCATCCACCCGATCGTCTACGACGATGAGGGCGCTGAGGTTCCGGCAGGTGCTGGCAAGGCCGGCAACATCTGCATTCAGAACCCCTGGCCGGGTATGTTCCAGACCATCTGGGGTGACCGTGACCGGTTCGTGGAAACCTACTTTGCGCGCTACTGCAAGGACCCCAAGAGCAAGAAGTGGCAGGATTGGCCGTATATGACCGGCGATGCCGCTGTGGTGGCCGAAGACGGCTACGTGCGTATCCTGGGCCGCATCGATGATGTCATCAACGTCTCCGGGCACCGTTTGGGAACCAAGGAGATTGAGTCGGCCGCCCTGGTTCATGAAGCGGTGGCCGAAGCCGCGGTGGTGCCGGTGGCCCACGAGATCAAGGGTAAAGAGCCGGATATGTACATTGCGCTCAAGCCCGGGTATGAGGCCAGCCCGGAACTGGCACAGCAGATCTCCGACACCATATCCACTGAGATCGGCAAAATCGCCAAACCGCGACACGTCTGGATCGTCCCCGACATGCCCAAGACCCGGTCCGGCAAGATCATGCGGCGGGTGCTCGGCTCGATCTCCAACAGCCAGGACGAAGGGGATGTCACCACCCTGGCGAACCCTGAAATTGTTACAGCTATCAAGAAGATGGTTCAGGGATAACCGGCCCCGATGTGTCGTCCGGGCGGTGGCGCTTCGCCGCCCGGACGACACCGCCGGTCGCTCCGGCGACCGTGCCCATAACCTAAGGAGCCGAAACCATAATTGTTAAAGCTGATTCAAGCGTCCCGGGTTGCTGCTCCATCGGGCGTTTCTAACGGGCCTCGAATCGGATTGCGAAGAATTCTGAAAGGAGGTGGTGCCGCACAGCGGAGGTAAGTCAAGCCCGTTACAACCACAAAAATTGACAATCAACGGCTTAGACGATTCTACAGGAGGAAAAAATGAGTGGAACCACTTGGGTATACATAATGCTCGGCATCTACATTATTTACTGTTTCTATTGGGGGTTGAAGGGGTATTTCTCCGAAAAAACCTCTGCCGGGTATGCGATCGCGGGCCGCTCCATCCCCTTCATCGCTTTTCTGATGGCGGCGACGGCGGCATCGTTCTCCGGTTGGACCTTTATCGGTCACCCGGGCCTCATCTGGCGTGACGGCCTGTCTTACGCGTTTGCATCCTTTTACGTCCTGACCATTCCGATCACTGGCGCCTTCTTCGCCAAACGGAACTGGTTGATGGGCAAGCGCTATGGTTTTATCACACCCGGTGACATGTTCGCATACTACTTTAACTCGGAATTCGCGCGCTGGCTGACAGTGTTCACCGCATTCCTCTATTCCATGTTTTACTCGGCCGTACAGCTGATGGCTTCGGCGGCGCTTTTCCACTGGGTCGCGGGTGTGCCGGTGACCTTCGGCGCCATTTTCATGGCCTTCATTGTCTGGTTCTACGTCTGTTCCGGCGGTCTGAAAGCCAGTACCTGGGTCGGCGTGCTCCAGTTCGTCCTGCTGGTTGGCGGCATCATTCTGCTGGGGTACTTCGTCATCACCTCGGATGCCATCGGCGGCTGGACAGCCTTCTCGGCCAAAGCCAACGCCCTTGACAAAAACATGCTGGAAGTTCCGCGCGTCATGGCCCCGGCCCTGGTCGGTCCGGCTTACTCCAAGGCCGCAGGTGAAGGGATCTGGACGGCGGTCATGGTACTTTCCTACATGTTCGCCCTGATGGGGATTCAATCCTCCCCGGCCTTCACACTCTGGAACTTCGGCATCAAGTCCCCGGCACCCCTGGCCTGGCAGCAGACCTTTATGTCCACATTCGTGGTCGGTTTTGCTCTGTTCTTCTTCACCGCCTTCCAGGGCATCGGCGGCAAAATTCTCCAATTGGAGGGGGTTCTCGAACTGGCCAAGGACAGTGACCTGGTACCCAAACTGATGGTGGAATTCCTACCACCGTTTGTGCTCGGTGTCGTCTTTCTCGGCGCCATCGCGGCGATCCATTCCACGGCGGCACCGTACATCGGCACCGGCGGTACCATCTTGCTGCGCGACGTTTACTGGCGTTATATTCGTAAACAGGAAGCCGGCCATGCCGAGCAAATCTGGGTCAACCGTTTGTTGGCCACCGTCGTTACCATCGCCGCCTTGTGGGTCGGCTTGACCTCCAAAGCCGCGCTGGTTATTCTGGGAGCCTTGGCGACCTCCTTCGGATTCGTGATGTACGTCTTTCTGATGGGGGTTCACTGGGGCTTCCGCTTCCCGAGCATTGGCGCCTGCCTCGGGGTTCTCGCCGGTATGCTCGCGGTCTTTCTCACCTACTATGTCTGGAAGTACCCGCTCTCGATCCACTGTGCGGCCTGGGGTACCGGCGTCGGGCTGGCTGTCGCCTACCTGTGCCGCGGTCTCGGCATGAAGGACAACGAGGAGACCATCAAACGCCAAAACGAGGTGCGAACCTTCCTCGACAGCATCGATTCTCCTTCGGAAAACGGCCGCAAATGGCGCAACGCCATGAAGATTGTGGTGCCGATCTGGTACTTCTTCGCCATTGGGCCGGCTTGTATCCTGGGCAACAATGCCTTCTCGTTTGCCGGATTCACGCCGCTGTGGTCCTGGCAGATCTTCTGGTGGATTCTCGGTATCGTCATGATGTGGGCCCTGACTTTCAAGGCCGAGATGTCAACGACCTCTGCAGCTCAGATCGAACGGGCTGAAACGGATACCATGATCGTGGTCAAGGAAGCCTAACAGAAACCCATAGAAGAGGAGATTTTAGCCATGAAACAAGAAGATGTATGGTTGATTGGCATCGTTATATTTTGCATCCTGTTCACCGGATCGTTTGGATGGGGCTTGTGGGGCTAACCCGGAATTCCGTCCTTTAACATGAATCAATAAACATCCGGCCGGAAGAAGATCGGTTCTTCCGGCCGGACAATCCTATCATCATTGACCTGGCGTCGTCCGTCGTTTCAAGCCATTTTTAATGGTTTCTGAATGACCGGTGGAGACAATGGCATCGGCCACATTTATGCCGAATTGCCTTTCCAACCCTCAAACTTGAGAGGCCCTGAAAAATCTGCTATGGGGCAAACAGTGAACAACTTGTTGAATCTTATTTAACGCATCAACCCATTCTCTGTTGGAACTTGTCATATCGAAATGGGATTCATCGGCCGGGGTCGACAATCACGTTGCGACTTTACCGCGCACCCTAAACCCCGCCTTACCAGCACTGATTAAATATTCCAACAGGTTGACTTTGCCTATTCGATCCACAACGCGATCTTGCATATATTAACGACTAACAGGCTCAGCTATCACACAAAGGAGGAAAGACATGACCAATTTGTACGATGTGGCTTATCAAAAATCGATCAACGATCCCAACGGATTCTGGGGTGAGGCCGCTGAAAACGTTCACTGGTACAAAAAGTGGGATAAGGTGCTGGACGACTCGAACGTACCCTTTTACAGGTGGTTCAGCGGTGGAGAAATCAACACCAGCTACAATGCACTCGATTTTCATATCGAGCAGGGACGCGGGGAACAGGCCGCACTGATCTATGACAGCCCCGTTACCGACACGATTAAAACGTTTACTTACTCACAACTGCGTGATGAAGTCGCCAAGTTCGCCGGCGTACTGGCCGCCCAGGGTGTCACGAAAGGGGACCGGGTGTTGATTTACATGCCGATGATCCCCGAAGCCGTGATCGCGATGCTGGCGACAGCCCGTATCGGTGGGGTCCACTCGGTCGTCTTCGGCGGATTCGCCGCCAAGGAACTTGCGGTGCGCATCAATGACGCCAAGCCGAAAGTCATTGTAACGGCCTCCTGTGGCATCGAAGTGAAGCGCGTCATTCCTTACAAACCTTTGCTCGACAGCGCCATCGACATGGCTGATTTCAAACCGGAAAAATGCGTTGTTCTTCAGCGACCGATGGAAACGGCCAGCATGGTTGACGGGCGCGACCTCGACTATAACGCGGCCATGGCCAATGCCCAGCCCCACGACTGTGTTAAAGTGGCGGCCACTGATCCTTTGTACATCCTTTACACGTCCGGTACGACCGGCGTACCCAAGGGCGTTGTTCGTGACAACGGGGGACACGTGGTTGCGCTCAAGTGGTCCATGAAGAATATTTACAACGTCGATGCCGGTGACGTCTATTGGGCCGCCTCGGATGTCGGCTGGGTGGTCGGGCATTCCTACATTGTCTATGGCCCCCTGTTCAGTGGATGTACGACCATCCTGTTTGAGGGGAAACCGGTGGGCACGCCGGATGCAGGCGTATTCTGGCGGGTCATCTCCCAGCACAAGGTAAAAACCATGTTCACAGCGCCGACCGCCTTCCGGGCCATCAAGCAGCAGGATCCGAACGGTGAACTGATAAAAAACTACGATTTGTCGGACTTCAAGGCGCTTTTTCTGGCCGGAGAACGCCTCGATCCCGATACCCTGCGCTGGGCCGAAAAGCACCTCGGCGTACCGGTCATCGATCACTGGTGGCAAACGGAAACCGGCTGGGCTATTGCAGCCAACAGTCTGGGATTGCATCACTTTCCGGTAAAGGAGGGCTCGCCCACCAAACCGGCGCCGGGTTGGAACCTGCAGGTGCTCGATCCGGAATCCAAAACTCCGGTTTCAAAAGCCAGTGAAATCGGTGCCCTGGTCGTTAAGCTGCCGTTGCCTCCTGGAACGCTGCCCACCCTCTGGAACAATGACCAGGGGTATATTAAGAGCTACCTGGAGGAATTCCCCGGCTATTACAAAACGGCAGATGCGGGATACATTGATGAAGACGGGTATGCCTTCGTCATGGCCCGCACCGATGATATCATCAATGTTGCCGGCCACCGTCTGTCCACCGGTGCCATGGAAGAAGTCCTGGCCGATCATCCGGAAGTGGCCGAATGTGCGGTACTGGGTGTCGACGACAAACTGAAGGGTCAAGTCCCGGTCGGCTTCATGGTTCTCAATGCCGGGGTCGATCGCCCGCATGACGAAATCGCCAAAGAAGTCGTCCAAATGGTCCGCGACCGCATTGGGCCGGTGGCATCCTTTAAAACGGCAACAGTCGTCAAGCGGTTGCCCAAAACCCGATCGGGAAAAATCCTGCGGGGAACCATACAGAAAATTGCCGACAATAAAGAATGGAATATGCCGGCGACGATCGATGATCCCGTTATTCTTGATGAAATGACAGAGGCCCTGGAGAATATCGGTCTCGGAAAAGCAAGGAAAGAATAATCAACTTCCGGGAATTGCGGGATAATGTAAAACGGAGTAGCCGGCACTTGACTGAGTTTTGGTGCCGGCTACTTTTTTCGGAATCCGGTTATTGCGAATTGATTCGGTGATCCCTCTCATAGACTGGATGCTTTTATGCCGAAAAAAGTGCTTATCGTGGATGACGAGCCAAGTATCATCGTGCCGCTCCAATTTTTGATGGAACAGAACGGATACGAGGTCCTGGTGGCGTTCAGCGGGGAAGAAGCCATGGAGGCCATCGAAGAACATCATCCCAACCTGGTCCTGCTGGACATTATGCTGCCGATTATTGACGGGTTTGAGGTTTGTCAGCGTGTCCGCGAAAAACTCGAATGGAGCGACATCCGAATCATCATGCTGACCGCAATGGGCAGCGATGCCAATGTCGCCAAGGGACTCGCCCTCGGGGCCGACGCGTATATTACTAAACCGTTTTCTAACTCCGAGGTCATCGCTAAAGTACGAGAATTGATGTGCCGATGAACCGCAGAAACACATTCTTGTGGTTTGTTGTCGTCTGTGTCGGTTTCACCCTGCTGGTGGTTCTGAGCCTGGCGATCCTTTTCTGGCAGCAGCTTCCAACGGATGATCAGTCTATTATCATCCGTATGGTCAGGCAGAATGTTGGTTACTTATTCAGTGCGGCCGTCCTTTTATTGGCAGGACTCGGATTTGCATTGGACTGGCTGTTTCGCCTGTACATCCTTCCCATCGACAAAATCGCTTCAGAGACCCGTCTTATGCACGCCGTCAACCCTGGCCATCGAATCTCCATCGAGGGCAGCCGTGACATCATGCGATTGGTCGATATAATCAATGACGGTGCCGACCACCACGAAGACCTCCTGAACCAGGTTCAGCATAAAATTGATCACGCCCGTGCAGAAGCGGAAGAAGAAAAGAATATCCTGGCTGCTATCATGGCGGAGCTTCCCGAGGGAATTCTCATCTGCAATACGGAAGGGCAAATATTGCTGTACAACAACCGCGTCGTACAGCAGTTGAGCGGTAGCGCCGCCGATGATGGGGCTGAAGGTACTGACGATTGCGCATCAGGACGTTTCATCGGCTTGGGCCGCTCCGTATTCGGATTGATCGACAAAAACCTTATCGTTCACGCCCTGAGCGAAATTGCAGAAAAATTGAAGCGCCAGGAACCGGACGTGGTGGCCTATTTTGTGGTTGTCGGCACGGGCGATTGTCTACTGCGCGTCGAAGCCGTGCCGATATTGAATCACCTGCGAGAATTTACCGGTTTCATCCTCATTTTTTTCGACATCACCCAGCAGCTTGACGCCGAGAAATCGCTCGAAGCGATGCTGCGGTCCCTTTCGCGAAAAACCCGGTCATCTTTGGCCAGCATTCGGGCCGCCATTGAAGCGATAATTGAATACCCGGGTATGGCCAGTCAACAAATGGAGCGATTCAAAGAGATTATCCACCAGGAATCGATTACAATCGGTAATGTTATCGCGGAGACCACTTCATATTACTCAAGACAACTGCAGACCCGTTATCCGTTGGTCCGCATACCGGCTGGGGAAGTGATGGCATCGGTGGCCGGCAAGGCCAAAGAAAAATTCGGCCTCGATATACAGGTCGATTTGCGAGCGGCTGATGTCTGGATTCAAGTAGACACATACTCAATTGTTTTGGCCTTGCTGTTTGTGCAACAACACCTAATGATCGAAACCGGCTGCAAGGAATTCGGATGCCGTATCACCAAAGAGGGCCGGTTTGTTTTTGTCGATTACATATGGCAAGGCAAAGCGGTAAATATGGAAACGCTTCGACAGTGGCAAAATCAGACCGTGGCTGTCGACGACGATTTACTCCCTTCGACTCTCGATGAGGTTATCGGACACCACAGAGCTGAAATCTGGTCCCATTCTCTGGGAACGAATGGTCAATCGTATCTGCGGGTACTGCTACCGGCAATGGAAGGCGTGGAAGTTGAAAACATACACAAGCTGACCATACTTTCAAAGAGTCGGCCGGAATTCTATGACTTCGATTTGTTCAATCAGCCCGATCAGGAACCCGATCTGGACAAGCGAAAATTAACCGAACTGACCTACACGGTTTTTGACACCGAGACCACCGGATTGGATCCGAAGGGCGGTGATGAGATCATCTCGATTGGCGCTGTCCGCATCGTCAACGGGCGACTTTTGCCTTCCGAATACTTCGATCGACTCATCGATCCGGAACGGGAGATTCCATGGCAATCGTTTCAGGTGCACGGAATTGAGCCGAAGATGCTCACTGGTCAGCCGACGATCGAAAGAGTGTTGCCGCTGTTCCATCAATTCGTCGGAGATACCATTCTGATCGCGCACAACGCGGCCTTTGACATGCGGATGCTGCAATTGAAGGAAGCCGTCAGTGGTGTGAGGTTCAATAATCCAGTGCTGGACACCATGCTGCTTTCGGCTGTCGTTCACCCTGGACACAAAACCCACGATCTGGAGCAAATTGCCGCAAGAGTGGGTGTTAGTATCGTTGGTCGCCACACGGCTCTGGGAGATGCGATTGCCACGGGAGAAGTTTTCTTGAAACTGGTCGCTTTGCTAAAAAGTCAGGGAATCATAACCTTGAGACAGGCCCGAGACGCCTCCCGCAAAACATATTATGCCCGTCTGAAATATTAACAGCCGACTTATATAAAGGCTTCTCTTCCAATTTCTGCGCGGGTCTTCGTTCCAAGTCCACGGCACCTCAAACATTATGCGCTTCCATTGGCCTGTTCGGTTTCCCATTCTGCCAGCCGGCTATCTTGTCTAATCTCATCGGGTTTTCTCAAGGGCAAAGTGAAGAAAAAAACCGAGCCCTTGCCTTGGGCGCTTTCCACCCAGATACGCCCCCCATGAAAATTGACGATCCGCTTGGTGATGGATAGACCCAGACCACTTCCTGGCGGACGTCCCTTAAGATTGTGTTTGATTTGCCGGAATTCCTGGAAAATGATCTCCCGATCTTTTTTACTGACACCGATTCCGTTGTCCTTCACGGAAACAAGGAGCTGGTCCGATACAACGCTGAGACCGATAGCGATGTGTGCGTCCTTATCGTCACAGAACTTAACGGCGTTTGATATGAGATTTACCATGACCTGGATCAACCGGTCTCTATCTCCGGCCACAGTTGGCACGTAAACAGGAATGTTTTGATCAATTTGAATCTGTTTTTCACTTACCAGTTGACTCGTGGATGACAGCGCATCCTGAATCACGCCCTTGAAATCAACCTCGGATATCTGCCAATCCATTCGGCCGGTCTCGATTTTTTGAAAATCGAGGACTTGGTTAATCAGGCGCGTGAGGCGTTCACTTTCCTTAACGATTATTGTGGTGAATTTCTGGTGCTGCCAGTGATCGACATTCGGGTTGGCATTCAGTATTTCGGCGATAGAGCGCACCGACGTCAACGGTGTGCGCAATTCATGGGTGACAGTCGATATGAATTCGTCTTTTAGTCGATCCAACTCTTTCAACCGCTCGTTGGCTGCCCTAAGTTTGGCAGTGGCCTTTTCCAACTCGCGACTGTAAGCAATGACTTGACGGGTTTCATCGAGAATATTCATAACCTCATCGATACTCAGGGGTTCCTCTTTGACCGTTTTGGAAACCACCACGCGCGCTGAAGCGGATCCGATGGTACCGGCCAAAAGCTTCTCCACGTAGTTGACCAGCCCGGCGTCCGCCTGACGGTCATCTTCCCAACCCGTCGCGTATTTATTGGAATAGGTGGCCAATTCTTCCTCGGTGCGTTCCTGGCCCAAAAAACGAACCACCAACGATCTCAAATCGCCGACCGAAGCTGTTCCCCGCCAGAAACTCGACCCTTCGGTTTCTCCGGCATAATGGTATACATCCACAAAAAGTGTCGCCTGTGTGTGCTCAATGGCGCTGGGACGGCTGTAGAGTGAGACCCCGATGTAAATCAGTGTATTGCAAAGCAAGCTCCAGAACACAGCGTGAGCGACATGATCGAAATCCTGCAGGCCGAATAATGCAAACGGATTTAACCAGCCAATGTTGAAAGGACCTTGGTTGACGAAATCGGGGCCAATAAAACCTGCCTGCACCAGGGAAGGCAGTACCAGGGTGTATATCCAAACAATGAAGCCTGCAATCAATCCGCTGATCGCACCGGATTTTGTCGCGCTTTTCCAGAAGATACCGCCGAGGATGGCCGGAGAAAACTGGGCGACGGCAGCGAACGAGACGAGCCCGATCGACACCAATGAGTAGTATTCACCGATGAAATGAAAATAGGCGTAACCGAACATCAACACCAAGACGATACTGCCCCGCCGGATACCAAGCAGGATACCGGCGAGATCGTCGCGTTCCGCCAGTTGAAGCGATGGTATTCGCAACAGAACAGGCATCGCCAGATCATTGCAGATCATGGTGGACAGGGCAATGGTCGCGACGATGACCATACCGGTTGCTGCCGATATACCCCCGATGAATACCAGCAGCGTCAGACTTTCCTTGTGTCTTGCCATGGGAAGGGTCAAAACAAAGGTGTCGGCATCAAAACTGCCGGCACCGAAATGAAGCACACCGCCAAAGGCGATTGGCAGAACAAAAAAGTTGATTGCCAAGAGGTAAAGCGGAAAAAGCCAGACCGCTTTTTTTAAGTGATCTTCGTTGACGTTTTCAACAACCGTGACCTGGAACTGCCGCGGCAGGCACATGAAGGCCATCATCGACAGAAAAATATGAATGCACCAACTGGCATATGTTCCGGTTTGGATTTCAATCGTAAACAGTCGCCGCAACTCCGGCATCGCACGGGCCTGGTCGAAAATATCGGCAAACCCATTATAGATCCCATAGGTAACAAAGATACCGACCGCCAAAAAGGCAATCAGTTTAACCATTGACTCGAATGCAATGGCGGCAACCAACCCTTCGTGCCTCTCTGTTGCGACGAGGGAACGGGTGCCGAACAGGATTGTAAAGACGGCCAAAATAAGGGCAATGTAGAAAGCCGTGTCATAATAAAACGGAATCTGGGTAAAGTGCCGTGGCACATTGATAAGCGGATATCCAGTGACAACCTGGTAACTGGTCGAAATCGCTTTCAGTTGGAGCGAAATATATGGGATGATGCCTAGAACGGCAATAATGGTCACGACACTTCCCAGGGTGGTGCTTTTACCGTAGCGCGAGGCGATGAAGTCAGCGATGGAGGTAATACGGTGCACCTTGCTGATGCGAATAATCTTACGGAGGACCAACCAGCCTAGAGTGGCAACCAGCGTCGGACCAATATACGTCGGCAAAAATCCCAATCCGGATGTCGCTGCCAGGCCGACACTACCGTAAAATGTCCAGGCCGTACAATAGACAGCCAGGGAGAGGGCATAGATATACGGATTGCTGACAAGACTCAGACCGATTTTGGCATGTCGGTCCCCGATGTAGGCAATGGCAAACAACAAACCAATGTAGCCAAAGGAAAAAAACAGAATAGTTTCAGTGCTCAGCATATGACTCTCAGTGCCTGAACATTTTAAATTCAAGGCTCGGAGAAGAGGGGAGGGCGTCACGATAACGCGTGACACGCGTGACAAAGACGATCAGGAGTATTAACAGCAACCAGACAATTAACATATAGAGATAAAGCAGCGGAATACCAAACAAGAATGTTTCCACGTTGAAAATGGATAGGATCGGGTAATCAAACAGAATGAATCCGAGTAGAAATATACCGAATAATCGGCGGCTGATAACTGAGTCGAGCGTCATGACGGTCTCCCAAGCCCAGGTAAAATGACATCGGAATCAAGATATGCTATGTTCGGTTCTCCGCAATGTGTCAGCCCAACCGGCAAATGTGGCAGGAGATGGGGCCATCGCGATCTGTGATGGATGGTCGGTGCAGGGCCGGTCGTTCGAACAGAAACCCGAATCGGGTCCAGCTCGATTTTCATATATCAACAATGCGTATCCAGTGTCAACGGGTTGCGATACACCTTACTGTTGATAAATATTCATTTAATACTCGGGTTGAGATGAGAAGGTAATCGTCGTCAATGGTCCTGAGAAAAATCTACATCGATCAAGCGGTTGTGGATACCGATCCGGTTCGTGATATTTGCGAGCGGCTGGATCTACCCCGTGAAATCGTCTCAAACGCCCAGAAGGTTTACGAAGTTGTCGCCGC
>Ga0316198_10000244_pt1 | contig 26465 bp, 19 predicted proteins | sample OudBieAanoxic_MG_FD_204935 | JGI IMG/M metagenome (GOLD analysis project Ga0316198, IMG submission 204935) | Coastal sediment microbial communities from Oude Bieten Haven, Netherlands - site A anoxic | ecosystem: Environmental > Aquatic > Marine > Coastal > Sediment | place: Netherlands... | reverse complement strand
CCGCCGCCACCAGCCGTGCCACCGGCGCCGTTGCCGCCGCCGCCAGCCGTACCACCAGTGCCGCCGCCGCCAGCCGTACCACCAGTGCCGCCACCGCCAGCCGTACCACCAGTGCCGCCACCGCCAGCCGTACCACCAGTGCCGTTTCCACCGCCGCCAGCCGTGCCACCAGTGCCGCCGCCGCCAGCCGTACCGCCGGCACCACCGCTGCCACCGGCGCCGTCGTCGTCAACGCAGTTGACCGGCACGGTCCACGAGTCGATGCAGTACTCGAAGCCGTCATCGGAGACTTCGATCGTAAGCTCTTCTTCAGACGCCTCACCGCAGATGAAGACGGTCTGCTCTGCGTCCGGGTTGTCGAACGCGCCCCCGGTCGCGGTCCAGCTGTACGCGACCTCGTCGCCTTCTTCATCGCTTCCGAGTGCACGCACGTCGAGCGCGTATCCGCTTGCTGTCTGCAATGGCGCGACGACGACTTTGTCGAGCACGGCGCAGACGTTGAGCTTGCCGTTCACGCGAACGCCACCGAAGCGCTCCGTGCCCTTGCAGTTCAACAATACATCGACCTCGGTGCTCACGCCGACGCCCACGTCGAAGGTCGCCGCGCCACCGCACATGGTCGAGCCATCGGTGGAGGTGGCGACCATCGTGACGAGGTAGTCTTGTCCGGGCGAGATGCCGAACTGCTCGACGGACGCTGTGGAGCCAGGCGCGCTCGTGTTGATGGTGCCACCCATGGGCATCATCCCGTTCCCGGTGATCTCGTACTCGACCTCATCGATGGTCGTTCCGTCGGCGATTTCCAGATTCAGGCGAAGCGCCGTCAGGCACTCGACGCCGCCGTCGGAGTCACCCCCGGTGGTGCAACCGATGCCGGTCAGGGCAAGGGCAAGGGAACAAGCAAACGCTTTAGACAAGCTCCAATGGGTCATCGTTTTCCTCGGTACGAAGCCAGGCGGATTGAGTCGCTCAACCACTGGGCAACACTGCGGGCAGCAGAGCAGCCAGTCTACCCTCAATAGGGGTGCGCCCGTCAACGCCGACCTCGTCGAGTTCGCCAGAATTGTTGGGATAAACGCATTTCGGGCGACCGTTTTGTGAGCTTGTTCACACCCAGCGCCCGGCTGTTAGTCGCCCGGTTCGCTCCTACCGCTAGAATGCCGGGCTCATGCCCGATCGGCCCAACGCGACGAACTGGGACTTGGCGGGCGCCATAGGGCTCGGAACCGCGTTCTTTTGGCTCTACCTCGCAACCCTTTGCCCGACGGTGTTCTGGTACGACAGCGCGGAGCTCGTGACCGCCGGGGCCACGCTCGGGATCACGCATCCCCCGGGCTACCCCCTCTACACCTGGCTGGCTCACCTGTTCACCTGGCTTCCGGTCGAGCCCGCGATCGCGGTCAACGCGATGAGCGCGGCCTTTGCCGCCACAGCAGTCGCGTTCGTGTTCTTGCTGGGACGCGAGCTCGGCTTGGATCGCGGACCAGCGGCGATCGGCGCCGCCATGCTCGGGACAGGAAGCGTGTTCTGGGGCAACGCGGTGGTAGCAGAAGTCTACTGTCCAGCCCTCGCGGCCGCAGCGCTCGTTTCGTATCTACTGCTTCGCGGAATCCGCGAGAGGCGGCGCACCCTCACCTTCCTAGCCGCATTCATCGCCGGACTCTCGCTGGGGCTTCATCTCTCCATCGCGACCTTGGGCCTCGGTTTCGCGTGGCTGGTTTGGCTGAACGGTAGGTGCCACAAGCGGATGGCCGTCGCGGCGATCGCTGCGCTCCTCGGGAGCCTCGTGTTTGTCTACATCCCGCTCCGAGCATCGCAAGATCCCGCGCTCAACATCTGCGATCCATCTACACTCGATCAGTTCGCTTGGTACCTGAGCGGCGGCCCCTACAAGCGCTGGTTCGCCGAGGGCCTGGGGTCGCTCGACAGGGCCAGCCTCCTCGGCCTGCGCCTGGTGGAGCAACTGACCTGGGCTGGCCTCGCGCTGGCGGTGGCCGGAGCCGTATGGCTCGCACGCGCGCGGCCGCGTCTGGGGATCGGGCTCGCCTTGATGGTCGTCGGCAACGTCGCAGTCTTCTTTCGATATCAGGCGCACGACGTCGAAGTGTTTCTCCTTCCGACCACGATGATTCTCTGCTGTTTGGTCGGTGCGGGGGCGCAGTCTCTCATCGCGTGGGTGACCCACGTCGTGCCCTCGAACCTCGGTCGACATGCCGCCGGAGCCTCTGCCGTCGTTCTCTTCGCGCTTCCCCTCTACCTCGGCTTGGCCAACCACGCAGCTGCGGACATGAGCCAGTTCGACGAGACCGAACCCTACCTCCGCTCCGTCGCGGAGACGCTTCCCCCCGATGCCGTGATCGTGAATTTCGCGACGCCGCCTGAGTGGAAATACTACGCGGTCTTTGGCATGTACGCGCAGCTTCTCCGCGGCGAGCGCAACGACGTGCGCCATCGCATTTCGCCCGACCTCCGGACGCTCGCACGCGACGTGGAATCCGGGTCCCCGCTCTACGCGTACGACGATGTGCCGCTGCTCGCGCACTTCTTCGTGCTAGAGCCGGAAGGTCCGCTTTTTCGGATCGTCCGCCCAAAACCCGAGACCGCCACTCGCGCGCCTCGCAAGCGCGCCACGAGAGCGTGCGATACGTTCACCGCTCTCGAGGTGCGTGATGCTCCGTAGGGTCCTTCGCTGGCTGCGTGACGGCGCGATCATGATGCTCATCGCAGTCGCGTTGATCGCTCTGCTCGAAGTCGGCCTCCGGCTCTACATGGGCTCGCCGGCCTTCCATTTTGACGAGGCGCGCATCGCGGCCCTCACACCGAGCTCGTCCAAGGCGTACCTGCGGTCGGTCGATGGCGGACCTCGCATCATCCGCTGGCACACCAACGAGCAAGGCTTTCGCGGGCCGGAGCTGCGAGATTCCCCTTCGAAGCGGGTCATCGTCTATGGCGACTCGAACGTACAAGCCCGATTCTCGGTACAGGCCGAAACGTTCACTGGACAGCTCGAGGCTTTGCTCGGCGAACGCAGCGGCGACGACATCGAGGTCCTCAACGCGGGCGTCGTCGGGTACGGGCCCGACCAGAACCTCCTCCGCTTGGAAGACGATATCGAGCGATACGAGCCCGACGCCGTAGTGTTTCACCTGTTCACGGAGAACGACTTCGGTGACATCGTCCGCAATCGCTTGTTCGCGCTCGACCCGGACGGGAATCTAATTCGCACTCGGCACCCGGTGACACCAGATGCCCGGATGCCGAAGAGCGCATGGAGCAGACCAAGCGGACCTCTGCTGCAGAACTTGATGATCAACCTCTTTGCGGAAGCGTTCTTTCGGGGGCGCGCACGATCGGCGCAGCCACACCCAGAGCTCGAACACGATCCCGAAGGCTTCCGGGAGAAGCGACTTCGACAGCACGCCCGCGAGTTCGCCGTTTACGCGAACGATGCGCCCCGCAAGTACTCGATGTTCTCGGACCACTACGAAGCGGACATCGCGTTCGAACCGGAGGGCGAATCGGCGCAAACCAAGCGGGCCCTCCTTACCGCCGTGGTCGAGGAAGCCGCGGCTGTCGCCGCGGAGCACGGCGTCACATTCCTCGTAGTCATTCAGCCCACCTCGCGGGATCTGACGACCAACCTGCCAAACCATCATCGAGCGCTCGCGGGGATCGAGGGGTACGACCGGCGCCGGCTCGACCGGTGGGCCGCCGAGATCTGCGAAACGGCCGGCGTGGACTTCATCAACCTGTTCGATGTGTTCGCCGCAACCGGCGAGCCGAATGAGCTCTACTTCCCCACACCTGATCCGCATTGGAACGAGGCCGGTCAACGGGTCGCCGCCGAGGCCACGGCGGCTCGCCTCGCGCCAGTGCTGCGCTGATCGAGCCTCGGTGCTATGAGGGCCACGCGATGGAGCCCTCGAAACTCGACGGGAAACGGTGCCTCGTAACGGGCGGCGGAGGCTACTTGGGCCGAAACCTCGTCGCCGCGCTGCGCGAAAAAGGCTGCCCGGTCCACATTCTCGACCGCTCCCCCGCCTTGGCTCCCCAACAAGGCGTGCGCTGGTTTCGAGGCGACGTTCGAAGCCACGCGGATGTGCGCGCTGCCTGCGAGGGTGTGGACACGGTGTTTCACACCGCGGCCGTCATCGACGCGCTCACGCACGCCCGGCGCTCGATCGCGCGAGACATCGAATCGGTCAACGTGGGCGGGACGAAGAACGTGCTCCGGGTCGCGCAAAGCATGGGTGTGACTCGGTTCGTGCACACGAGCTCGATTGTCGCGTCGTTCTGCATGAATGCTGCCGGTCGCGACGAGACCGCGCCCTACAGCACGTCGCTCGACCTCTATACGGCGACCAAGGTCGCGGGCGAGCGTGCGGTCCTCGCCGCCAATGGAGCGCACGGAATGATGACCTGTGCGATTCGCCCCGGCGGCATCTACGGGCCTGGCGAGCGATTCACCTACGGCAGATTGGTACGCGCGCTGAAGCTGGGGATTCCCCTCGTGGTGTTCGGGGATGGTAGCGCGAGGCTCGACTACGTCTACATCGACAACCTGGTCGATGGGGAGATCCGCGCGGCCGAGCGTCTCGTCGAAGGCTCGCCCGTGTGCGGCCAGGCGTACTTCCTGAGCGACGAGACGCCGATCAACGCGGGCCAGTTCAGCATCGAGCTGGCGAAGAACATGGGCCTTCGTGTGCCTTTGATTCGAGTACCGGACCCCGTCGCGCGCACCGTGGGCGCGGTCTCGGAGCGCGTCTACCAGATCCTCGGCGCACCCAAACCGCTGTTCACCGTCGCGAACGTCAAGCTCTGCGACATCGACCACTACTTCTCGATCGACCGCGCCAAGCGAGACCTCGGCTACTCTCCGCTCGTGGACACCGAAGAAGGCCTTCGCCGAACCGCAGTCGAGGCGCGCCAATACTACGACAGCCTTTGAGCGCTGGCGCCACGGCGGCCGACGTTCTATTCCGAGTACCCGATGATCCTAACCGAGCAGCAAGAGATGATCCGCGACTCGGCGGCACGCTTTGCCGAGCAGCGCTTGGCTCCGAACAGCCGCAAGTGGGAAGCCGCCCGGGCGGTGGATCCCGGCGTGCTGCGAGAGATGGGAGAGCTCGGGTTCATGGGAATGACCGTGCCCGAGGAATATGACGGCGCTGGACTCGACTATGTGTCCTATGCGCTCGCGCTCATGGAGATCGCCGCTGGCGACGGTGCGGTATCGACGATCATGAGCGTCAACAACGCTCCTGTTTGCGCGATCCTGCAATCGGTCGGCAGCGAGGTCTTGCGCCAAAAGTACCTGAAGCCCCTGGCGGCGGGCGAGATGATCGGCGCGTTTGCGTTGACGGAACCGCAGGCCGGCTCGGACGCGGCTAACCTGCAGACCCGAGCCCTCCGCACCTCGGACGGCTACGAGATCACCGGAACCAAGCAGTTCATCACGTCCGGGCAAATCGCCGGCGCGGTCATCGTCTTTGCCGTCACCGACCCGGCGGCTGGGAAGCGCGGGATGTCGGCATTTGTCGTGCCGGCTGGGACGCCAGGCATGAGCGTCGCGTCGCTCGAGCACAAGATGGGGCAAGAAGCATCGGACACCGCCCAGCTCAGCTTCGACGGGGCCCGCGTCCCCGAAGACCACCTCATCGGCAAGGAAGGCGACGGCTATCGCATCGCCCTCGCCAACCTCGAAACCGGCCGCATCGGCATCGCCGCCCAGTGTGCAGGCATGGCGCGCGCTGCGCTCGGGCACGCCGTCGCCTATGCGAAAGAGCGCACGGCCTTCGGAAAGACGATTTCCGACCACCAAGCGGTTGCCTTTCGTCTCGCCGACATGGCGACGCAACTGCACGCAGCCGAGACGATGGTGCTTCACGCGGCGACCCTTCGCGACGCCGGGGAGCCGTGCTTGAAACAAGCATGCATGGCCAAGCTCTTCGCGTCGGAAGCTGCCGAGCGCATTTGCTCCGATGCGATTCAGATTTTCGGCGGATACGGGTACTCGCGAGAGCTCCCCGTGGAGAAGATTTACCGCGATGTCCGCGTCGCCCAGATCTACGAAGGCACCTCCGACGTCCAGCGCATCATCATCAGCCGGCAACTTCTGCGCGGCGGCTGAGGCCCTTGACGGCCTGACTCCGAGGCCTAAGAAACCGCCATGTTCCGCCGCTTCGTCATTCGTGACGCGACGATCCTGCTCGCCACCGTGATCGCATGGTGGTGGAGCCTGACGGCGGAACCGGGCAGCCCCCTCGCTTCGGGGCTGTCGATCGCAGCCGGGGTCGGCGCGGCAGTCTGCGCGTACAACCTGCACGAGTGGGGGCATCTCGTCGGCGCCTTCGCGACTCGGAGCGTGTTCGTGCCAGCCAAGCGCCTCTACTCGCCGTTTCTCTTCAGCTACGACGCAGAGCGCAACAACCGGAATCAATTCCTCGTGATGTCTCTAGCCGGCTTTGTAGCCACGGCGGCATTCGTGGCGGCCTTCTTGTTGTGGATGCCGCAGGACCAGCAGGCGGGTCGCATCGCGCTTCGCGGCGGGCTCGTCCTCGCCGCCCTCACCGTGATCATCGAGTTTCCCATTTTCTTCACCGCGCTCTTTCGCAACAAGGTGCCGCGCACCGGGCTGTTCGACGGCCCCTCCGTCGGCGGCCGCGAATAGCGGGCGCTGGCGCGGGCGAACGCGCCGGTTCATTCTCGCGTGCGATGGGCTCTGCGAACCACGCATTTGTCACCGGGGGAACCGGTTTGGTTGGCCGCGCTACCGTCGAGCGACTGCTCGCGCGCGGCATGAACGTCACGATGATGCTCCGAGCCGGAGCAGAGGAGCGCCGCAAGGACGCGTTGGGCGCGCTCCGGGCGAGCGCCGGTGGGCACGGTGCCTCGCTATCCTTCGTCGCCGGCGATCTTTCAAAGCCTCGCCTGGCGCTCGACGACGCCGCGCTTCGCGCGCTCTCAGAGGCTGGGCACTGTTTTCACATCGCCGCGCTATTCGACATCGAGGCCGACGCAGAGGCTCTCGAGCAGACGAACATCGAAGGCACGAAGCACCTGATCTCTGCGCTGCGGGACGCTCGATTCGACGGGCGTCTCCATCACGTGAGCTCGATCGCCGTCGCCGGCGACTACTCCGACACGTTCAGTGAGTCGATGTTCGATGAGGGCCAAGGCTTTCCGCACCCCTATCACCGGAGCAAGTACGAGTCGGAAAAGCTCGTGAGAGAGTCGGGCTTCGACTATCGGGTCTACCGTCCGAGCTCCGTAGCCGGCGATTCGAAGACCGGAGCCATCGACAAGATCGATGGGATGTACTTCAGCTTCGGCGCCATCAAGAGGCTCGCGTACGCCCTCCCCGCGTGGATTCGCCTGCCTGCTCCACGCATCCGGGGAGCCTTCAACGTCGTTCCGGTGGACTACGTCGCGAACGCGATGGTGCACATCGCGCTGTCGGACGCCAAGCCGCGCGTATTTCACCTCGTCGACCCGAAGCCACCGTCGTTGGCCAAGATGACCAACATCTTGCTCGAGGCAGCGGGCGGCCCCCGTTTGGGCCCGTCCATCGACCTCGGCAAGCTGCCCGGTGCGAAGAAGACCGCCGGACTCGTTTCGATGTTGCCAAGCGTCCGGGAACTGAGTGATGCCCTGTTGCGGGACCTCGGCCTGCCGTCCGGGGCCCTCGGCGTGATGAACGTCAAGGCGCGCTTCGAAGACGGTAACACCCAAGCTGCGCTGGCCGGGAGCGACGTGAGTTGCCCGCCCCTCCGGAGCTATGCGAAGACGCTCTACCGCTACTATGAAGACCACCTCGACCCGGCGGCCAATCGCCCCGAGCGGTACCGCGCCGCGCTCGCTGCAAAGACCGTACTCATCACTGGCTCGTCTCGCGGTGTCGGCCATGCGGCCGCGCTACTCGCTGCGGAAGCTGGGGCAACGGTCTTGCTGGTCGCACGCGACGCCGAAAGACTCGAGGGCGTCGCGCAGGAAATACACGCCGCCGGCGGCAACGCCCATTGCTACCCGACCGACCTGTCTTCGTTCGACCAAGTCGACGCGCTCGCAGAAACCGTGTTGGCGCAGCACGGCGGCGTCGACGTACTGATTCACAACGCGGCACGCTCAATTCGTCGACCGGCCTCCCTATCCGTCGATCGCTTCCACGACTTCGAGCGGACGATGGCGCTGAACTACTTCGCCCCGGTGCGGCTCACGCTCCGGCTGCTCAGCTCGCTGCGAGAGCGACACGGCTCAATCTCGCACGTACTCACGCAGGGCGTACTCATACCGACGCCGTTCTTTCCGGCCTACACGGCGACGAAGGCCGCGCTCGACGCCTTTGGCGACTCGCTCGCGGCCGAGTTACAGCACGAGGGCCTTCACGTGTGCTCGGTGTACTTGCCGCTGGTGAAGACCGACATGATCGGGCCGACGGAAGAGTATGCGGGCCTCAAAGACGTCATGACGCCCTACCACGCCGCCCTTCTCATCCTCGACGGGGTCGTCGACCGGAAGCGTCGCATGATGCCGGCGATCACCAAGTACTTCGCGTTCAGCAACCGGATGATGCCCGCAACGACGACGCGCTTTCTCAACATCATCCAACGAACCTTCCCGATGGGCGGCGCGCAGAGCGAGTTCCCGATGGAAAAGGCACTCATCACCGGCGCCCTCGGCGGAAGCCCCATCTGAGCCGCTTGGTCTTTGTGATCTTCCTTACATTTGGCTACCTGGGCAAAGCTCCGGGCTGGCCCGATTGTGGAAACCGCAGGCCTCGGGATGGTAGCGTCGGGCCCCGTCGTCCCGATTCCCAGGAGGAGCACATGCCGGGCATGCGTTCGATGACAAGGTTCGCGTTTCTTCTTGCCGGTACGTTGATGGTCACCGGCTGTTCGACCGGCTCCCCCTCGGGTGAAAGCGGGTCGCTCGACGTGAGCCTGCAGCTCGAAGGCGACGTCACGATCCACGAAGTCGCCTGGGTGATTACCGCGGAAGACATGGAACCCATGGGCGGCACGATCAACACGAGCGCGCCCGGTGCGACCGCATCGGTCGAGGTGTTCGGGCTCCCGCCGGGCGACGGCTACACCATCACGATGGCGGCCACCTCGGTCGATGGCGAAACCTCCTGCGGCGGCTCGGCCGACTTCGAGGTTGGAATCGGGTTCAGCACCACGTTGATGGTGATGTTGAACTGCAAGCCGGCGGAAGAGCTCGGCGGCGTCCGGGTGAACGGCAAGCTCAACGTCTGCACCGATCTCGTGAAGGTGACGGTCTCGCCGCTTCAAACGTCGGTGGGCAACGAGATCGCCCTTTCGGCCCTGGGCGAGGACTACGAGGGAGACGAGTTCGAATACTCGTGGGAGAGCACCGGCGGCTCGATCGACGATCCGAGCGCAGCCGACACCGTCTACACCTGCGAAGAAGTCGGCAACCACGAGATCCGGATCACCGTTTCCGACGATGGCTTCGACGAGTGCAACTGCGATTGGACCGTCGCGATCACCTGCGTCGACGGATCCGGCAACGAGTGTGAAGTCGACGACGACTGCGAAAGCGGCGAGATCTGCGTCGACGGCGCGTGCGTGCCCGACCTCGAGTGCACCGAAGACGCCGACTGCGACGATGGCGACCTCTGCACGGACGACGTCTGTGAGCAAGGCGTATGCGGCGCGACAGACGTCCAGTGCACGGACGACAACGAGTGCACGGCCGGCGCCTGCAACCCCGACACCGGCGAGTGCGACTTCAGCAACATCGAGGACGGCACCGAGTGCGACGAGGGCAACGGCGCCTGCATGGCGGGTGAGTGCAAGACCAACGAGCTCCTGGGCAACGAGTTCGTCGTCGTCTTCGGAGAGAACTACGTCTGCGACCTGGGGCCAGATATTTGCGGCCCACAGCCGAGCCGAACGTCACCAGAGCTCACCCTCTTCCTGTCCGGTCCGAAGGCCACGGAAGGCGTTGTGTCGATTCTCAGCAGCGGCTTCACAGCGCCGTTCGAGATCACCCCGGGAACGGTCACCACGGTCACCCTCCCCGAGGCCTCTGAGCTGCGCTCGTCGGATATCGTCGAGTCCGAGGTGGCCGTGCGCATCGCGGCCGAAGAGCAGATCAACGCGTACGGGCTCAACCGCATCGTTCAGACGACCGACGCGTTCGCGGCTCTTCCAACCGAGGGTCTCGGTCAGCGGTACCGTGTCATGGCGTGGCCCGGCTCCATCAACGGTCCGTCTCAGCTCGCCATCGCGGCGATCGCCCCGGACGGCGACATGAGCACGATGACCGATGTGACGATCACCCCGTCCGATGACGCCGGAAGCCGGGCGGCCGGCGTTGCCTACACGATCAGCCTGGGTCCATTCGATGCGTATCAGCTCCAGTCCGACGGAGACCTCACCGGCACCCTGATCGAGGCTGACCAGCCCATCGCGGTGTTTGGTGGCAACCGCTGCGGCAATGTCCCAGGCCCAAACACCGGATACTGCGATCACCTGGTCGAGCAACTGCCTCCGACCTCCTCGTGGGGCTCGGAGGTACTGACGGTACCCCTTGCATCACGGGGCTTCGGCGACACATTCGTGATCCTCGCCGACCAGGCGCAGACGACCGTCGCGATCCAGGGCGAGTCCGCCGAGAGCTTCACGCTCGGCGCAGGTGAGTCCGCGCAGCGGCTTCTCGGCGGCAGCCACCTCATCACGGCAGACGGCCCGATCCTCGTGTCGCACTACTCGAACGGTACCGAATGGGACGGCGTGACGTCGGATCCGTTCATGATGCTGATCCCCACCGCAACGCAGTTCGTGCGGGGATACACCTTCGCCACGCCCGGCATGGGCTTCCCTGACAACTTCGCCAACATCGTGGCACTCTCGAGCGATGCATCCGCGGGGGATGTCCTTCTCGACGGTGTATCCGTGGCGCCCGGCGCGTTCACCGAGCTCACGGGAACGGTCTACTCGGCAGCACAGATTTCAATCGCGGTCGGCACGCACACGCTCGAAGCGCCCAACCCGCTGGGGCTCTACGTCTACGGCTACGCGGATTTCGACTCGTACGGTTATCCCGGCGGCTTCTCCATCGCGATCGCTCCCTAGCGCGAACCTGGGTCGATCCGGATGAGGTGCTCGGGCTGCATCGGATCGGTCGTCACCGACAGAATCCCGGTCTCGGGGTCAAACTCGCTCGACCACGCATCGGGGGGATCGCTGACGCTCACCGTCCATCCGCCCGGATAGACGCGCGCCTCGGGAATGTAGATCTCCGTCGGACCCTCGACGCCCGCGCGTTCCGCAAACCTCAGCGTGAACACACGGAGCGCGGGCTGGTACCCGTATTCGATCGGGTCGCCTGCGACGCGCTGAGGGTACACGCGGACGAGATCGAGTATGTCCCCGGGCTCACGCCCAGCGCTAAACGCATCGAAGAAACTGTCCGACACCCAGCGCATCCAACCACTTCCGAGCCGATCGGCCATGCTGAGCACATCGCGGTGGTAGTCGGGAGGGCCTTCGCCAAGCTCACCGATGACGATCGGGCCCGGGTGGCGTTCCTCGAGCTCTTCCGTTCGGTTCTTTTCCCACTCTTCGATCGCTTGGGGCCCCATGTAGCCGTCGCCGAGGAACACGGATGGATCGTAGAGGTGGGGGGCGTAGACCAGCCGACGGCCGGCTTCTCTCGGGTCGTCTACGAAACCCAAGTTGGACGGCCCGCCGCGGTTGACCATGAACGCGGTCGGTTCGTAGAAGACGTATCCGTCCTGATCGACCGCCCGCACCCGCGCAACGAACCGATCGTAGAACGCCGGCAAGACCGTGCGTTCGAATTCCGAGCTAGCCATCGAGCCCTCGTGCGGCTCGTTCATCAAGTCGTAGCCGAGAACCGCAGGATGGTCGTGAAACCGTTCGATCACCGTCAGCCAGGCACCGATGTAAGCCTCCTGCAGATCGGCGTGCGTGCCTTCGTAATCCCAGAAGTTGTCGAACGCGCGCTCGACGGCAGGCTCGAAGTAGTTGGCCCACCAGACGTCCTGTTGCTCGAACGGGATGCCGTCGGTGCGTACTGCCCACTCCGGCGCTCCGTCGCAGCAGAAGAACTGAGCGTAGACGTCCTGATGCATGTCGAGGATCACGAAGACGCCAGCCTCGCCGTACCAGTCGAGGCGCTCGCCGAGCCGATCCAGATACGCCTCGTCGTACACGCCGGGCTCGGGCTCGATCGCGTCCCAGAAGATGAGATGACGGGCGACGTTGAAGCCCCAGGTGTCGGCCATGTGGGCGACGAACTCGCGAGTGGTGCGCCCAACGCGGAGGGGGTCCGACTTGGCGTCGTTGGCGACGTTGAGCCCGTGAAGAATGAGCGCTCGGCTCTTATCGTCACGAATGAAGCGCGCGCTCGGAGCGGGGGTTCCGCCCGCACCGCCTTGCCCGCCGTCGCCACCACCACCGCCACCTGTCCCCGGCTCCACGAGCAACAATGGTTCTCGGCAGCCGGTCAAGAGCAGGCAGACCGCTGCAACCATGCCGAGGAACGGGCGCCGAACCGAGTCGAAGCTCACGGCTTTGCGCCGAACAGGCGCGAGAAGAGACCCTCGCCGCGAGACTTTCGGAGAAGCCACTGCGCCTTCTTGGCAAGCGCCGGCCCAGACAGGGCCCCTACGCGAACGTCCAGGATCTCTCCGTTGTGGACGAACAACAGGGTCGGCACGGCGTGGATGTTGAAAGGTTGGGCCAACTGCGCCTGGGTTGCGGTGTTGATGCGAACAAACCGAATGGGCTCCTCCGCGAGCTCGCCTGCGAGCGCCTCGAACGCCGGAGCCATGGCTTTGCAGGGTCCGCACGTCGGTGACCAGAAGTCGAGGATCGCGGGCCCACCGTCTTCGCTCATCAGATCTTCGAGGTCGGTCATGCTGACGAGCTCTTCACTGTGCTGCATGCCGATATGGTACCATCCATCGGTGCTCGAGCTATCGAACTTGACAAAAATATCGGCGACCGAGCGACGCATCTTTGCCGAGCACCGGGCGCATTCTCAGGTACGCTCCCGCAGGTGATGACCTGGTACACCGGCGACGCCACGTACGACACGATCCTCACGTTCGCGTTTGGCTTGGTCGTACTCGTCTTCATCGGCGCCGCGTTCATGAAGAGCCCCTATGGACGCTTCGCGTCGGACAGATGGGGAGTCAACCTCAGCCCGCGCCTCGGGTGGTTTCTGATGGAGCTTCCGGCGACCGTGAGCTTCGTGTTCTTCTACTTTCAAGGACGCCATCGTTTCGACATCGTCCCGCTGTTCTTTCTGCTCGTATGGCTCATCCACTACGGCAATCGGGGGTTCGTATTCCCTTATTTGATCCGGAGCCCGAAGGGCGCCACCGCATCGTTCAGCATCACCATCGTCTTGATGGGCTGGCTCGTGACGACACTTCATGGGTACCTGAACGCGGTGTTCATCAGCGACCTCGGAACGCACTTCACCCTTGACTGGTTTTCGGACCCACGATTCATCGTGGGCATCGCGCTCTACTACGCTTCGTTCGCCCTCAACGTCCACTCGGACGCGATCATCCGGAGACTACGCAGCCACGACGAGGTCGAGCGTGGCGAAAAGGTGTACCGAATCCCGAAGGGCGGGCTCTTTCGCTTCGTGACGAACCCCTCCTATCTCACCGAAATCACCGCGTTCGCCGGTTTCGCCATCGCGACTTGGTCACTGGGCGCGACGTTCATCCTGCTCATCACCATCGGGAACCTGGTGCCCCGCGCGTTTCAAACGCATCGGTGGTATCGGGAAAAGTTCCCGGACTATCCGACGGAGCGCCGCGCGCTCATCCCCTTCGTCATCTGAGCACGACTCACTCCGCGGCTTTGACGAGGATCTGCACCGGCTTGGCAGCCGGCACGGGTGCGGGTGCGGGTGCGACGATTTCACGGGCTCGCCGACTCGCGATCAGCGCCCTGAAGTACGCCCGCGCGTCTTCCATGATGACGAAATTGCAGGGGACGATCAGCAGCATGATGAAGGTGGCAAACAACACCCCGAAGCCAAGCGAGATCGCCATGGGCACCAAGAAGCGGGCTTGGAAGGACGACTCGAGGATCATGGGCGCGAGGCCGAAGAACGTCGTGACCGACGTGAGGAAAATCGGTCGAAAACGCCGTCTGCACGCTGCTACGACAGCGTCGAGAAGCGCCATCCCGGATTCTCGGTTGCGATTGATCGACACGATGAGGAGCACCGAGTCGTTACACACGACGCCCGAAAGCGCGACGATACCCATGAAACTGACGAGGCTGAGCTCGTAGCCCATGAACACATGGCCCCAGACGGCACCGACCATGCCAAACGGGATCGCGGACATCACCAAGAGGGGTTGGGAATAGCTCTGAAAGGCGATCGCCAAGATCGAGAACATCACGATGTGGGCCAAGAAGAAGCCGATGCCCAGGGAGCCGAGCGCGTCCGCCTGCTCGGCCATCTCCCCGCCTAAACCAAACTCGAGACCAGGGACGTCGGAGAGCAGCTGGGCCGCCTCGAGCTTCCGGATGTTCGAGACGATCGAGTTGGCGTTGGCGTCCTTGGTGGCGAGGTCGGCAGTGACGTGGATGCTTCGGCGCCCGTCTACTCGATTGATGGCGGTATAGGCTCGACCGCGCTCGACCTCCGCAGCGTGGGCGAGCGGCATCTCTCCGCCTGCCGGTGTCCGCACGATCAGCGACTCGACGCTGTGCAGGGACTTTCGCTCCTCCCGAGGAAGGCGAACGTAGGCTCGCACCTCGTCGCGGCCTCGCTGCTGCCTAGCGGCTTCGGCCCCGAAGAAGGCGGCGCGCACCTGCTGCGCAAGCTCGTGTTCCGTGAGCCCCTGGGAGACGGCCGCGTCGGTCAGATGGAAGTCGAGCTGTTCCTTGCCGCGAACCACCCCGCTGCTGATGTCGGCGAGGCCACGGTATGCGCTCATTTTGTTTGCAAGCCAGAGGGCCGCAGCCTCGAGCGTGTCGAGGTCGTCGTGGGTCAGCTTGAAGTGAACCGGTTTTCCAGGCTTGACCCCATCGCCGTAGGTGAAAACGAGTGAGTCGAGACCGGGAATCTCCCCGACCTCTTTGCGCCACCGACGCACCAACTCGGCCGTCGTGATCCGCCGCTCGCTCTGATCCACCAGGTAGAGCATGACGGTCGAGAGATGACTCCCCTCGCGGCCGGCCTTGCTGTCTGCGTACGGTTCGTTGGAAAGCTTCGCACCGATCTGCTGGAAGAGACCGCGGGAGATGGGCTTCGGGTACTCCTCGCTCGGACGCTCGTCCTCGATGATGGCCCGGGCGACGGCGGAGACCCGCCTGGTGATTCGCTCGGTTTCGGCGACCGGGGTACCCCCGGGCATTTGGAGTTGCGCCGTGACCAAGTCGCCTTCGATCTTCGGAAGGAACGAAAACGGGACCCGGCCAGCGACCAAGCCCGCCGTCACGATCGCCACGGCGATGCCGGCAGCGACCGTGAAGTACCGCCAATCGAGGGCCTTCTTCAAGATGGGGAGGTAGAAGCCGTCGGCATGGCGCTGGAGGCGGCGCGGCATGTCGAGCTTGGCGAGCCCTGCCATGATCCATAGATAGGGAGCGAGGACGAGGCGCATCCATCCCGGCATCGGGTGTGCCAAATGGGAGGGGAGAACGAAGAGCGACTCGACCAACGAAATGATCAGCACGGCAATGACGACGACGGGGACGACGCGGAAGAATTTCCCGGCGACCCCCGGCACAAACAGCAGAGGAGCAAACGCGACGCAGGTCGTCAGAATCGAAAACACGACCGGGTGGGCGACATCTTTCACGCCCGCAACGGCCGCTTCGAGTGGCGACTTGCCTTCCGTGCGTCCTTTGTAGACCGCCTCGCCGACGACAATCGCGTCATCGACCACCATGCCGAGCGTGATGATGAACGCGAACATCGTGAGCATGTTGATCGACACGTCGCCCACCGGGAACAACATGAGCGAGCCCGCGAAGGACACGGGAATGCCGAGGGTGACCCAGAACGCTAGACGGGCTTCGAGGAACAGCCCGAGGATGAGGAGCACCAGCACCAAGCCGATGTACGCGTTGTCGAGCAGGAGCTCGATACGCCCGGCGAACATCTCCGACCGATCGAACCAAACCGCGACCTCGAGGCCGGCGGGCAACGTTCGCTCGAGCTCCGCGACGTACTCCTTGGCGGCTTCCGCGACGTCGAGTGGGGTCTCCGAACCCACTCGATAGACGTTCACCATCACGGCCGGCTTGCCGTTGAAGGACGCCGTCTGGTCGTTGTCGCGAAACCCGTCTCGGATGGTCGCCACGTCGCGCACGCGCACTTGGGAACCGTCGGGCCGACTGGTGAGGATGATGCCCCCGAACTCGTCGCCTCTATCCCGTCGCTCCGCCGTTCTAAGCAGCACCTCGCCGCCGTCCGTCTTCACCCCGCCGCCTGGGAGCTCCACGGACGCGGCGCGGACACGGTCGGCGATTCCGGTGAGCGTGAGCCCGTGCTGCCGGAGCTTCCTCTGCGGAACGTCGATGCTGATCTCGAGCGGTCGTACGCCGGAAAGCTCGACGGACGTGATGCGAGGGTCGTGCAGCAGGCCACGACGGGTGTCTTCGGCCACTGCGCGCAAGACGGCTTCATCGATTTCGCCGTACAGAACGACGGAGATGACCTGGAGCTTGTTGGACACGACGCTGACCGTCGGTCGCTCGACGTCCTCCGGAAACGAGCTGATCCGATCAATGGCGCCCTTGACGTCATTGATCACACGGTCCGGATCGGCGCTGAGCAGCAGCTTGACGTTGACGGTTGCACCACCCTCGGTCGCGCTCGAGCGCACTTCTTTCACACCGTCGAGCCCGCGCACCGCCTCCTCGATCACCAACAACACCGCCTGCTCGACCTCGGCAGGACTTGCACCCGGATACGCGATGCCGACGTGAATCTCATCGAGGTCGATCTCAGGAAACACTTCCTGCGTAATGCTGGAAGCGAGCGTGACGAGTCCGCCGACGATGAGAACCAACATGAGGACGTTGGCCGCAACAGCGTTCTTCGCCATCCACCTCAACGCGCCGCCACCGGTTGCCATATGAGCGGTCGTACAGCTCGGCGACACGCGAAACTATACGTAATTGTTCTTAGTCTCGGTCAGCTTCACAAGATGTCGCGGAAACGCTGAGGATTCGGTCGCCGCGAAATTCGGAACGAGAACAATTACGTATGCGATCGAGTGACGCCGCGCCGAGAGTTGCGCTCAGTGAGCGCCGTGCTGTTCGTTCGCAAGCGGCGGTTGAGGAAACGTACTGACGATGTCGCCGACGACGATTCCGTCGGTGGCCGTGTCGATCCGGGCGAACTTGACGATCAACTCCCCTTTTTCGATCGCCTCGCGGATCAACGGTCGAGCCATGAACTCTTCTACGCGCGCGACGCGCGCATCCATGAGCTCCGTCAGTGCGGGGAACTTCTGCCTAGCCTCCGAGTTGGCGGCGGCGCCTTCGGCAGCGCAGTCCGTATGTGAAGTGAGCACCAGCACTTTCACACCGTTGAGCACGGCGAGCTCGAGCATTTCCTGCTCGGCAGGCGCGAGCACCGACCCGGCCGTCCGCACGATGTAGTAGTAGCGCCGAGTGTCACCGACCAGCTCGGCGGTGTCGATGCGCGCGTCCATGCATGCGAGAATGGCCACCACCGGATGCCTGACGGTGCGCGGAAATACTTTCCGCACGCCTGCGGCAAGCTTGTTCTGCGCCACGAGCTCGTCCCAAATCTCATCCGGTTTGATGGTGTCGTCGTGCTCGAAGTCGTATTTGCTCAGCCGGTCTTGCAGCCGGTACCCAATGTTGACCATGCCACCACCGACGGTGAACTCGACGGACGGGATGACCATGACTGCCCCGAGCGCCACGACAGCAACGAGCCCCAGGACGAGTGCAAGCTTCTTCTTCGTCATAGGTGCGGATAATACAACGGAAAACGGTCTGCGGCGCTCATTTCTCGACGTCTGGGTCGACCCGGCCCGGGGTCACGGTGAACACCAAGCCGACGTTGGCCATCGGTTGCGTCGCGTACGCGTGCCCCTCTCGCATGAAGCGGGTCGCTCGCACCCCGATGTCGGCAAGCATCTCGGGAGGTAAGAAAGAGCTGGCGGGCTCGCCCGCCATCAAGCTGAACAGTTCGAGCCCAACCAGCTTTCGCTCGGCGAGCTCCTCTTGGCGGCCGTACAACGGGACCATCACGCCCGCTCTCACGATCGCGGAGCGGTTCACGTCCTGGTACACCATGAACGCCGGATGCCGCTGAGACGTGCACGTCGTGCGCGTAAGGCCGTCGACGACCTCGGTGCTAGGTTCGCCTTCACATCGCTCGAAGAGCGGCTGGAGCGTCAAAGCCGCAGGGGACGAGGCAGCCCCCATCGGGGACTCGCTCTCGTCTCGCAGGAAGTACGCTGCGCCCAAGAGCACCGCGCACAACACTAAGGCGCTCGAGACGAGCACAGCTCGACTTGGGCCCTGCGACTTCTTCGACTCCATGGTCGAATGCTTAGTTCACGACCTCGGAGGCTGCGGCCTTGCCGCCCTCTGTGCCGCCTTCTTTGACGCCTGCCTTCACGCCGTCGGCGGAACCCGCCTCCATACCGGCTTCGGCACCCGTCTTAGCGCCGGCTTCGGCACCTGCGGTGACTTGCTTGGCTGCGGGGCTGGCGTCTTCCTTGCACGCAACCGTGAGGCTGAGCGCGAGCATTGCGGTCGAGATGACCAAGTACTTGAGAATAGTGCTCATTTGTCTGTTTCCCTCCTTCTGGGTGGCGGGGAGGCTATCAAAAGCCGAGCGCTTGGGATACTTCTCTGTCTTCCATGAAGCCACTCGGGACCGTCGACACCAGTTTCCTCCTCGCAGAGGACCGCCAAATGCCCATGCATACCGGGGGTCTGATGCTCTTTCGATACCCTGAGGGGGTCCACGAGGAGTGGCTCCACGAGACCCTTTCCTCGAACGACGACCCGAAGGCGGTGCAGTACCCATTCAACCAGAAGGTGGTCTGGCCGCTGCGGCGCTTGGGGCTCCCGCACTGGGTCGAGGACCAGCACCTCGACCCCCACTATCACGTCCGGCATTCGGCACTCCCGAAGCCGGGGCGCTTTCTCGAGATGTTTCGATTGGTCTCCCGCTTACACGCGACGCGACTCCATCGCGACCGGCCCCTCTGGGAAGCACACATCATCGAAGGCGTGCAGGACAATCAGTTCGCGCTGTACGTCAAGACACACCACTCGATGATCGACGGCGTAGGGTCGATGCGGATGCTCCGCGCCTGCCTCAGTAGCGACCCCACCGACAGAGACATGCCCGCGCCGTGGAACCTAGAGCGCCCACGACATACGAGGTCGACGAAGATCGATCCCAAGGCCGCGATTGCGGCGACCGCGGGCGCGATGGGAGGCGTGCTCAAGTTTGCCGCAGCGGTCCGACAACGCGACAAGCACGGCATGATCGCTCCGTTCCAGACCCCGGCGACGATCCTCAACGGTCGCGTGACGGGTTCTCGCCGTTTCGTGGCGCAGTCGTGGCCGCTCTCGCGCATCAAGAAGGTCGCCAAGGCCCTCGACGCGACGATCAACGACATCGTACTAACGATGTCCGGCGGCGCGCTCCGTCGCTACTTGATCGACCAGAACGCCCTCCCCGACGAACCGCTCACCGCGATGACGCCCGTTTCGTTCCGCCCGGCCGACGCGGACATCGAGGGCAACTCGTTTTCCGTCGTGTTTGCGAGCCTAGCTACAGAGCTCGGCGACGAGCTCGATCGTTTACACGCCGTGCAGCGCTCGATGGGGGAAGCGAAACGGCTCCTCAAGGGAATGAACAGCGCCGAGATCCCAATCTTCACCAGCGTGGTGGCGCTTCCTGTGCTGGTTCCGCACTTGCTCCGGGTATCGGGGCGCACCCGCCCGACCTTCAACGTCACCGTGTCGAACGTTCCAGGCCCTCAGGAGCAACTCTACTGGAACGGCGCGGCTCTTCAGGGGATGTATCCGCTTTCGATCGTGTCCCACGGGCAGGCTTTGAACATCACCGTCACCAGCGTGGGCCCCAGCTTGGATTTCGGCATCATATGCTGCCGGAGCTCCGTGCCGCACGCGCAGCGGCTCATCGACCACCTCGAGGACGCGCTTTGCGAGCTCGAGGCGCGAGTCTAGTCATCGGGCCAGCAAGTCGCCGAGGGTCACGATGCCTCGGCGCTCGGCCTTCTTGAGGAGCCGCTGGAAGAGCAGCGCGGTCGCCAGCGCATCGCCGGCCGCCGTGTGCCGCTCCGGGACTTCGATGTTGTAGCGCCGGACCAAGCTGTCCAGACGATATGCTTCTCGATCGTCGGCGCCGCGCGCCTCGTTGCTGGGCATCGGACTCACCTCCACGCGACGCGCGAGCTGTGCAGTGTCTACAGCCGGGCTCCAGACCTTCGCCCCCCGGTAGACGTCGATGGCCTTTTGGAGCATCCGGAGGTCAAAGGCCGCGTGATGCGCCACGAGCACCGAATCCCTGGTGAAGGCCAGAAAGCGCGCGGCGGCTTCGGCTTCCGGCAACCCGCCAACGAGGTCGTTGGAGATCAGCCCGTGCACGACCGCGGCGTCGGCGCCGCCGACGTGTGTTTGTTCGACCATCACCTCGAAGGCGTCATCGAGCGCAACTTCAGGGCCGTTCATCGCGACGCCGGCAATCGACAGGAGCCGATTGCTCGTGAGGTCGAGGCCGGTGGTTTCCGTGTCGAACACCACGAAACGAAGGTCACGCAGAGGTGTGCTCTTGGAAGGCTTGCGCTTGCACGCCATGTACAGGCCCAGCGGCTCGGGCCACGATGACGCGGCACCGGCGAATGCACCACCAGGGATGAGTCGCTTGATGAAATCGGGGATCACGTCAGGTCAGCGTAGGAAATCCGTTCTGTAGCGCGACGTCAACATCAACTGGACGTCCTTGACCACAGAAAACGTGTTCCGCAGCGTTTGACGCTCGAGCTTGTTCAGCTCCTTGATGTGCACGTAGCGGCCGGAAGTCCCTCTGGTGAGACCTTCGATCGCGCGAATGCGCATCAAAATCTCATAGGCCATCGCGGCTTCACCCGCGAGGCGAGCAAGGTTCTCGTTCGTGTCGGCGATCGCCTGCCACCGCTCGGCGGTGCTGCCGTAGATGTTGATTTTGTAGTCGTAGACCAGGATGCGGGCTGCGTCCGCCAAGGGCGTCATCGCGCGGGCTTTGATGTCGAAGGTGTCGCGATGCTCGCCGCTCCGCTCGACCACGACGTTCCGGAAGAAACTGAGAGGGGGTGGGTTCAAGACCGCGTTGCGCGCCATGAACCCGAGGAACAGACGATTGGCGTCGACGTGCTCGAAGATGTGATTCTTCAGTTCCGCTGCGAGCCCCTGCTCTCCGTAAACGGGACGGAAGTCGAAGAAGATATTGCTGTGCATGACCGCGACGTTTTCAGGTTCGCGGATCCATTCCGTGAAGCATCGCTTCCAGTCGTCCACGGACTGGTTCCACTTCGGGTTACTGGCCATGACCTCGCCCGGACAGCGCTCGAACCCGGCTTCGACCAGGACATCGACCACGCGCTCGCCGAGATCGAGAAAGAACCGCTCTGCCACGCCTTCATCGTCACCGGGGTTTGCATACATGATGGCGTTGTCTTGATCGGTGCGAAGGAGCTGCTCCTCCCGCCCTTCACTGCCAAGTGCCATCCAGCAAAATGGAACCGGGGGCTCCCGGCCACTCTCAGCCAGCTCCTCGAGCGAGAGATGGATCGCACGTCGAATCAAGGTGTCGTTGATCTCCGAAATCATGTTGGACAAGAAGCCCATCCCGACCTCGTCCTCGAGGTATTGGCGGAGAAGGTCCTCGGCCTGGTCGCGAAGCTCGCGGAGCCGTTGCTTGGTCTTTGCGCGGCTCATCTCGGAGAGAATCACCGTGGGGTGACTTCCCTGGGTCTTGAGGATGTCGTGCTCGGAGAGAATCCCGACGACCGGGGTCGATGGCGTGCCATCTTCCGTTACGGCGAAGTGGTGGAGGTGCTTCTTCATCACGGTGGCGATGAGCGACGACAGGGTCATTTGATCGTCGATCGTGAGTACGGGAGAGCTCATGATGTCGGAGATCAGAGCCGACACGGCCCGCCCCTCCGCGACGACCTTGCTTCGGAGATCCGAGTCGGTGACGATGCCCAGCGGGAGGTTGTCTTCGTCGACGATGAGAATTGACCCCACATTCCGCTGGCTCATCAGCGAGGCCGCATGGCGGATGGTTGTTTTGGGCGTGCACGTGAGGACGTCGCGAACCGGGTCGACACGCCGGGTGTGGTCAGTCGTGCTCGTCTGCTTGTCGTGGCGGCGCGCAGCGCGGACGGCCTCGAGGCGGTTGACGTCGCGAGGCATGGGCAGGTCGGCGGCGAACCCAGCAGCAAAGAACAGTGCAACGCGGGGCTCGTCCCGAACGAGCTCCTCGAGCTGCTCCTTGCCGATCACGTAGAGCAGCGTGTCGTCCTTCGCTTGGGTGGTCGCCAAGTACTCGCGATCTGCGAGGAGGGCTCGGACGCCGAAGATGTCGCCGTCGTCGCACACGTCGATGAGCAACTTCTCCCCGTCTACCTCCTGCGTGACGTCCACCTGTCCCTTCACGACGACGTAGAACTCGGGCTTCGGTGTCTCGCCCATCCGGAACACGACCTCGTCCGGCTCCAAGTAGCGAATGCGGATTCCGCGCGCGACTCGGTCCAGTAGGCTCTGATCGAGGCGGTCGAACGGAGCATGCCGGGCCAGCCGGTTGGCCACGGTGAGAATCATGGAATCCGACGACATGGAGGGCTATCTCTCGAGGGCTCGTTCTACGATTTCGCCAACATCCTTGGAGATGGTCGGCGTCGATGCAATACGCTCGAGCTCGGCCTTCATCAGAGCGCTCCGGCCCGCCTCGTATCGCTGCCATTGATTGAAGCTCGCCACGACTCGAGAAGCAACCTGAGGGTTGATCCGATCGAGCTCGACAATCATGTCGGCGACGAAACGATAGGCAGCGCCGTCGGGCCTGTGGAAGCCTGTCGGATTGCCCGCCGCAAAAGCGTAAAGCAGCGAGCGAGCTCGATTTGGGTTGGCGAGATTGAAATCGCGGTGTTGCGAGAGCGCGACCACTCGCTCGAACACATCGGGCGCGTTCGACATCGCTTGCATCCGAAACCACTTGTCGAGCACGAGCGGCTCTTCTTTCCAAGCGTCGTAGAACGAGGCGATCGCTTCGTCGGTTTCGGGCGACACGAGATCGACGAGGCTGAGGAAGGCTGCCTCGTAGTCCGTCATGCCCGTGGCGGTGCGGAACTGCCGCGATGCCATCGCAATCGTGTCCGGCTCCTCGAGCGCCACGAGGTAGCGAAGCGCGCGATTCTTGATACGGCGGCGGCTGACCTGCGTCTTGTCGACTGCGTCGGTTCCGCGCGCGTGCTCTTCATAGACGCTGCGCCATTCGTCGCGCAGCGCGCTGCCGATCGCAGCGATGACGAAGTGCCTGGCCTCGTGCACCGCGTCGGGGTCGACGATGCTGAGTTCCTGGGACAGCAGCTCCTCCGATGGGAGGCCGAGCGTCAAGGACTTGATCGACCCGTCGAGGCCCCGATCGAGAAGCACCTTCCGAAACGCGGCCGCGAGCTTTGGGTCGAGCTCGAGCGTGCCGCCGTGTTCCGCCTTTTCGACCAGTTCGAGCAGGACGCGTTTCGACAACTCCTGGCCGGCCTCCCAACGATTGAAGGGGTCGGTGTCATGGGCCATCAAGAACGCGAGCTCGTCGGCGCTCCGGTCGACGTCGAGGCGGATCGGCGCGGAGAAGCCCCGGCCGATCGAAGCAACGGGGCGCTCTGTCACCCCGTCAAACCTGAATACCTGCTCGGATTCGGTGAGCTCGAGTGTTCGATTCGAGCCCGGAACCTCGGAGCCGTCCGAAGCGAGCAACGCCACGCGGATGGGGATGGGCAGAGGCAGTGGAGGGGGGGCGTCGGGCATGATCCGCTGCGATTGCGCGAGGGTGAGGGCGTAGGTGCCAGTTGGCTCGTCCCACTCCCCCCGCACCCGGACCCGTGGCGTCCCGGCCTGAGAATACCAGCGCTCGAGTGGCGCGAGATCCGCGCCGTTGGCGGCGGCCATGGCCTCGCGGAAATCGTCGCACGTGACCGCGGATCCATCGTGCTCTTCGAGGTAGCGGCGAAGTCCCTTTCGAAACCCCGTCTTTCCGAACAGCGTCTGGTACAGGCGCACGACTTCGGCGCCCTTTTCGTACACGGTGGCCGTGTAGAAGTTGTTCATCTCGATGTACGACTCCGGTCGAATCGGGTGCGCGAGCGGACCCGCGTCTTCGGCGAACTGCGCCGTGCGAAGGCGAGTAACGTCCTTGATGCGCTGCACCGCCGGCGAGAGCATGTCGGCCGAGAACTCCTGGTCGCGGAAGACGGTGAGCCCCTCCTTGAGCGTGAGCTGGAACCAGTCGCGACACGTCACGCGATTGCCGGTCCAGTTGTGGAAGTACTCGTGCGCAACGACGCTCTCGATTCCTTCGTAGTCGTCGTCCGTCGCAGTCGATGGCTTGGCCAACACGTACTTCGAGTTGAAAACGTTGAGGCCCTTGTTCTCCATCGCCCCCATGTTGAAGTCGTCGACCGCCACGATCATGTAGATGTCGAGGTCGTACTCGAGCCCGTAGGTCTCCTCGTCCCATTTCATCGCCGCTTGGAGCGACGCCAGCGCGTGCTCGCATTTGTCGGCGTTCTGCGGTTCCACCCAGATCTCGAGCGCCACGGCCCGGCCCGACGCGGTGGTGAAGCTCCCGCGGTGACAGACCAAGTTGCCCGCGACGAGCGCGAACAAGTAACTCGGCTTACGGAAGGGATCTTCCCATTGAACCCAGTGACGGCCGTTCGGGAGATCGCCCTGACCCACGCGATTGCCGTTCGACAACAGAATGGGGTACTTGGCTCTGTCAGCCTCGATGCGCGTGGTGTACCGCGCCATGACGTCAGGCCTGTCGAGGTAGTAGGTGATGCGGCGAAAGCCCTCGGCCTCGCATTGCGTGCAAAACGCGTCGTTCGACGTGTAGAGCCCCATGAGCTTGGTGTTGCTCTCGGGACGGATCCGCACCTCGGTCTCGAGCTCGAACTCTGCTGGGACCCCGTGGATGCGAAGGCCCGTGGAGTCGGCCTCGAATTTGGCAGGACCCAGTTCCGCGCCGTTCAACCGAATCGCGACGAGCTCGAGGTCATCGCCGTGCAAGCACAACGGCTCGCCTGTCGGGGCGACCTCGGGATTTCGTCGGACGCACAGTCGAGCTGCCACCCGCGTATCAGCTGGGTCGAGGTCGAACCGGAGGTCGACAGTGTCGACCAGCCATTCAGACGGCCGATAGTCCTTGCGACAGATTCGAAGATGGTCGTCGCTCAACGCTCTTCCCACAGAGTCTCGGCCGAGTAGGTCTCGCCAATGAACCAGAAGCTGCCGTCGACTTTGCGCTGGTGGCGATCGAGAGCGGCGATCGCCGCCATGTCCGTCGGGGTGAGCGTGAGCTCTCGCGCACCCCAGTTCTCCGCGATGCGTCCCGGATTGACCGACTTCGGAATGACGCTCGTCCCACGGGCAAGCGCCCAGGCGATAAGCACCTGGCCAGGCGTCGCGCCATGGGCCTCGGCGATGGAAACGATGGCGGGATGCCTGGTGAGCAGCACGTCATCATGGCGGCCCATGAAAGCGGCGGAGTCTGGAGAGCCGAGCGGCGAGTATGCTGTCACCGCGACCCCGAGCTCCTCGCATGCTTCGAGCAACCCGCTTTGCTGCAAGTATGGGTGAAGCTCGACCTGGTTGACCGCAGGCGCCGTCCCGGTCGCGTCACGCACGCGCGTGATCTGCCCGCGGCTGAAGTTGGACACGCCAACATGCCGCGCCAAGCCCAACTCGCCGAGTGCCAGCATGGCTTCCCACGTCGTCTCGAGGGGCGCCTCTGAAAGCGGAATGAAGTCCTCGGGTCCGCTGGGCAACAAGGTCCCAGGTCGAAGCGCGACCGGCCAGTGGATCAAGTAGAGATCCAGGTACTCGAGCCCGAGCTTCTTCAGGCTGGTCTCAATGGCGGGCCTCGTCTGCTCGGGGAGATGGGAGTCGTTCCAGAGCTTGCTCGTGATCCACAGCTCGTCGCGTTTGGCATCTCCAGCCGCGAACGCGTCGCGCAACGCCCTGCCCACCTCTTCTTCGTTTTGGTAGATCGCCGCGCAGTCGATGTGCCGGTAGCCCACCTCGAGGGCGGCGCGTACGGCGTGGTAAACCTCCTCTGGCTCGGACTTCCAAGTCCCAAGCCCCAATGCGGGCATTTCAGTTCCGTCGCCAAGCCGCTGAATCTCCATCCGAGTCTCCTACCCCAAGCGCAAT
>Ga0316198_10000243_pt1 | contig 26472 bp, 16 predicted proteins | sample OudBieAanoxic_MG_FD_204935 | JGI IMG/M metagenome (GOLD analysis project Ga0316198, IMG submission 204935) | Coastal sediment microbial communities from Oude Bieten Haven, Netherlands - site A anoxic | ecosystem: Environmental > Aquatic > Marine > Coastal > Sediment | place: Netherlands... | reverse complement strand
GATCGAGAGGCACGCCTTGCTGAACCCTCAACTCGATGAAGTCGACCAGGATGATGGAATTGCGCACGACGATGCCGGCACCGGCAATAAAACCGATCATGGATGTGGCGGTAAAAAAGGCCCCCATCATCCAATGCGCCGGCAGAATGCCGATCAATGAAAACGGTATCGCCACCATGATGACAACGGGCGTGGAATAGGACTGGAACCAGCCGACCACGAGAACGAAGATGAGAATCAGAACCACGCCGAAGGCAAGTCCCAAATCCCTGAAAACCTCGTAGGTGATGTGCCATTCTCCATCCCACTTCATAGCGTAGCGGCGGTCGCTCCTGGGCAGATCGGCGGTGTGCTGCTCGATCCGATAGCCCTCTATCAGAGGGATTTCGCTTACCTTGCGATACATCTCCAGAATGGCGTACACCGGGCTCTCCTTCACACCGGCCACGTCACCGATAACATACACCACCGGCATGAGGTTTTTGTGGTAGATGCTGCGTTCACTGTCGGTTTTGCGTGAGACGACCAGGCTTGCGAGCGACACAAGGCGACCGTCGGCAGCGGGGATTTTGATGGCCTCCAGTCGGCCGATACCGGCCCTATCCGCCAGGGGCGATCGAAAGAGTATCTGAACATCTTCTTTTTCAGCCGGCTGGTGCAGCAAGCCCACGGCCTTGCCCTTGAGAGCCGTCTCGAGCGCCTGGTTGATCTGGGCCACCCGAATTCCGCTCAGTGCGGCTTTGTCTTCATCCGGTGTCAACACGTAGCGTACCTGATCTTCCTCCATGAACCAGTCCACGTCTACTACACCCGGGGTTTCTTCAAAAATTTGCCGGATCTGGCGGGCCAGATCGCGCTGGCGCGTATCGTCCGGCCCGTAGATTTCGGCCACCAGGGTCGACAGCACGGGCGGACCCGGCGGAACCTCGGCCACCTTGACTCGCGCCCCGAAACGGTCGGCAACACTCTTAAGGGCCGGGCGGACCCGCTTGGCAATCTGATGGCTCTGCTCCTTGCGATCCCCTTTGGTAGCCAAATTGACCTGGATATCCGCAACCTGGGGACCTTGCCGCAGGTCGTAATGGCGCACCAATCCGTTGAAATTAAACGGCCCGGCCGTGCCCACGTAAATCTGGTAATCCGTTACTTCGTTGACGGTCTTGAGGTAATCCCCCATCTCGAGGGCGGCGGCAGCTGTCTGCTCCAGGGTGGCGGTCTCCGGCATGTCAATGATGACCTGGAACTCGCTCTTATTGTCAAACGGAAGCATCTTGAGGCGCACCAAACCGACAGCCACCAAGGCACAGGCCAGCAGCAGCATAACCACCACCGAGATTAGAAACGACCAGCGCCACAGGGGGCGGTGGATCAAGGGGTTCATGACGCGCCGATAGAGACGCGTGGCCCAATCTTCTTCACTGTGCCCCTGCCCTTCCGATGTCTCTCCGTGATGCGCTTCATGCCGGATCAAGCGCACAGAAGCCCAAGGGGTGACGATGAAGGCGACGATCAGCGAGAACACCATGGCGGCCGAAGCCCCCACCGGTATGGGTCGCATGTAAGGCCCCATGAGTCCGCCGACAAATGCCATCGGCAGGATGGCGGCAATGACGGTCAGGGTGGCCAGAATCGTCGGGTTGCCCACTTCGTCCACGGCCTCAAGGGCCACCTGGAATCGCGAGCGGCCCTGGTTCTCGGGCAGACGGTAGTGCCTTACAATGTTCTCCACGACAACAATGGCATCGTCCACAAGAATGCCGATAGAGAATATCAGCGCGAAAAGGGTAATGCGATTGAGGGTATACCCGTAAATATAAAACACGGCCAAGGTCAGCGCTAGCGTGACGGGAATTGCCAGGGCCACGACTCCTGATTCTCTGCGGCCCAGCGTGAACCAGATGAGAAGTGTTACCGACACGATCGCAATCAGCATATGGTACAAAAGTTCGTTTGATTTTTCCTCGGCCGTTTCCCCATAATTACGGGTGACCGAGACGTTGATATTATCCGGAATGACCGAGCCACGGGCCGCCGCCATCCGTTCGAGTACCTTCCTGGCCACGCTGATGGCGTTGGTTCCCTTGCGTTTAGCCACTGTCAGGGTCACCGCCGGGAGAACACCTTCACCGGTTGCTGCTACCTGGGATTTTTCCGCTTCATGCAATGCCGGCCCGGCGCCGTAGAATACATATTGATCCGGCTCGGCTGGTCCGTCCGAAATACTGGCGACATCGCGCAGATAAACCGGTCGCCCGTCATGAACGCTGACGACCACGCGGCCGACATCGTCCGCATCCTTCAAAAATCTGCCGGTGTGAACCAGGACCTGCCCATCGGTTGATGACGGATAACTTCCGGCATCGGCCTCCTGGTTGGCGGCCCAAACCAGGCTAGTGACCTGCTGTTCGGATAAGCCGTAAGCGGCCAGGCGCGTGGGATCCAGGTTGACTTTAATTTGCCGGCGGTAACCGCCGATAAGGTTGGTTATGGAAACATTTTTTTCACGCTTGATCAGGTTTTCAACTTCGGCCCCCACCCGTCGCAACGTGTAATGGTCGGCAGTATCGCTCCAGAAAGTCAGAGACAGGATGGGAACATCGTCGATGTAACGTGGTTTGATCAACGGTGCTGTCACGCAGCAAGGGATGCGGTCCATATTGGCCGTCAATTTCGATTGCAACCGCACGATCGATCTTTCCTCATCCTCTCCGACGAAAAAACGGACCACCACCATCGACATACCCGGGCTCGACGTAGAGTAAACGTATTCAACACCCGGTATCTCCCACAACAGTTTTTCCATCGGGCTGGTGACGCGCTGTTCCACTTCTTCTGCACTGGCCCCCGGCATCTGTACGAAGACATCGATCATGGGAACGATGATCTGGGGTTCTTCTTCCCGGGGCAGAGCAATGACAGCGGCCACGCCGAGAAGAATGGCAGCGCCGATCACCAGGGGCGTGAGTTTCGAGTCGATGAAAAAATTGGCGACTTTACCGGCCGGCCCGTATTTCTGACTCATGAAGACGTGTCCTCCACTTTAGTCCCGTCCTCGAAACCCGGCGGCGGTGAAACAACATACCGCGTTCCTTCCATCAGCCCGGAGAGGACCTCCATGGAATCCCCGATCGTCCGGCCAGTGCGGAGCAAGCGCAACCGTGCCGTCTGATCGGCATCGAGGGTGAAGATACCGGTCAGTTGCCCTTCATGAACAATTGCTGTTAACGGCACCAGCATTAGGCTTTCTGCACCGACGGGTATGGCGATGCGGGCAAACATACCGGATTTGATTTGGGGCACATCCGGCAGCTGGACTTTGACCAGAAAGGAGCGGCTCTTGGTGTCGGCTGCCGGTATGATCCTATCCACCTTGCCAACCAACGACGATCCCTTGATGGCCGGTACCTGCACCGCGACCGTCTCGCCGATGCGAATGGATTGAATGTGAGTTTCCGGTATTTCCAACTCGACGTTGTATCCCTTGGTCTGTTCGATCTTCAATAAAGGCAATCCTGGGGATGCCAGGTCGCCGACATCCACCAGCTTTGCAATGACAATTCCTTTATACGGTGCCGCAACGGAAGCATCGCCGCTGGACACCTTGGCTGAGGTAACACCGGCGCGGGCCTGTTCGACGCGACTCCGTGCGGCTGCCGCCATGGCTTCAGCCTGGTTCAGCGCCGCCTGGGCCTGCCGATGACCGGCACTCACCGCATCGGCCTCTTGCTGGGTTACCGCTTGCTCCGCGAGCATCGCTATGTAACGGGTGTCGTTGGTGTGGGCCAATTCAGCCCCAGCCCGGGCGGAATCCAATGCGGAGATAGCCGCCACCTCGGCCTTGCGGGCCTCGGCCAAAGCCGCTTCGGCCTGTTGCAGTTGAGCAGAAACCCGGCGCCGGTCGAGCACAACCAGGAGTTCTCCCGCATCGACATGCTGTCCCTCCACCACGAGAACTCTCCTGACGGTACCCATCAATTTACTGGCAATGACACTGCTTGTTCGCGCGCGAACGGTTCCCATGACTTCGTGTATCTCTGGTTGGCGGGAGAAGCGCATCTCTGCTACCGCGAGATTGGCCGCGCTGGTCGTTGATTTGGCGACGTTTCCCGGCCCGATCTTATCACAACCCTGGGTCAAGGCCGTCACCAACAACATGATGAGGCTGACTGTGGTTCTTAAATGCATCAAATGACTCCGTTCAATGGTTTTTACCAAGATTTATGGGCACTCACGGGTTGCATGGTTGAGGGAAAAAACAGCAGACGGGCATACGGATACCGTTCGGTGTTTTCCCGCTTGAAAATAGCGTCACCGATGATCGCCCGTTTATCGGCTAAGACCGTGTCGCCCGGTTAAAGGAACGATGCGGTTGATGTGGTAATACACTCTTTCCCCCTGTTCGTACTCTAAAAATAAAAAAACCGTGCGGCCGTGTCAATCAAAATGATCCTAAACAATCTTGGAAAAAGTATGATACCGCTTTTCAATAATAAATTCCGAAATACGGAAGGGTGGTATCAGTGGTTGTAGAAAAAACGTTCGAATAATGGAACGTTCTTTTTACAACCGCTATAAAATTAAATGACGACGAAGACGAGGTCACGGAGCGGGAAATAAAGCAGGACACATGAGAGATACGCTCGCAGGGGACGAAAAGAGTCCTGTGAATTAAGCAGAGAATATTTGCTGAGCAGAGTGTCGGCGTTAATGAAAAACGCTTCCGGTCGACGCTTGTTGACTGACGGCCATACGTCTTTACGGTTGTTAGACCAGCAGCCGGGCCGCCTCATGGACCAGGGCAAGAAAATGGGTGGGGTAAATGCCGATCACGATCATCGCAGTGACCAATGCCGCAGCCAACACTTTGACGGCGGGCGAGACGGCAAGCGGCGGCTGTTCCTGCGTCGGTTCGAGAAGGTAGGCGGCCTTCACAACCAACAGGTAGTAGTAAAGAGAGATGACGACATTGATCATGGCAATCAGTACCAGAATGCCGTAACCGTTTTGCATGGCCGCGATGAAGACCAGCAGCTTGCCAGTGAAGCCGATGGTCGGCGGTATGCCGGCCAGGCCGAAAAGTGCCAGCATGAGGGCCATAGCCAACAGCGGTGATCGCCGGTGCAGCCCGGCGAGTTGGTCGATCTGAAGGCTGCCGCCGTCGGTGGACACCTTGACCAGGACGAGGAAGCAGGTGAATTTCATCAGCATCAGGGACAATCCGTAAAAAATCGCCGAAGTATAACCGGCGGTATCCATGCACAATATCCCGATGAGAACGTACCCGGCATGGGCGATACTCGAATACGCCATCAGGCGGTTGAAGTCTTTCTGAACGATGGCCGCCAGGTTGCCCACGGTCATGGAAACGATGGCCAACGCCACCAAGGCGTGTGCCAGGTAAACGCTGCCACCGCCGCTCATGGCCATGAATCGTACCAGTATGGCGATGGCCGCCACCTTGGAAGCAGAGGCGATAAATGCGGCCACCTGGTTGGGAGCCCCCTGGTAGACATCAGGTGCCCAGAAATGGAAGGGAAAAACAGCCAGTTTGAATAGGAATCCCCCGAGGCTGAGCAGCAGACCGATGATTACCAGCGGCTGATCGATCACAGCCGGAATCACCTGAACAATTTCGCTCAAATAGGTGGCCCGGATGGAACCGTAGAGGATGGCCAGACCGAAAAGCATAACGGCCGAGGCGACAACGCCCACCAGAAAGTACTTCAGGCCCGCTTCAAGACCGGATTCCTGACGTCGATTCATCACCACCAAAATATAAAGCGAATAGCTGGAAAGCTCCAGGGCGACGTATATGGTCAAAAGATGAACCGCACTGGCCAGCATCATCATCGCCATGGCACTGGTAAAGAGACAAAGGTAGAATTCGGCATGATGTTTTTTGGCAACCCCATCGAGGTTGGCGCAAATGCAGATGATCAGAAACACTCCCATGGAAAGCATCACCTTGAAAATCTGGGAGTAAAGATCCACGCTGTAAGTCCCTGCAAAGAGCAGACCTTCGGATCGAACGCCGGCGATGCAAACCGCCATCCCGACAGCCGACAGAAAGAGAGCCGCGGTGAACTCGCGTCGGGGATTGGGATGCGGTAACATCGCCATCACGGTAAAGACGATGAGCGCCAGGAAATAATACAGTTCTGAACCGAAAGCTAGCCAATTCATCATGGTAACCCGCCGACAAAAGGAATCGATGCCGTGTCGATCATATCGAACATGATCGACGGAAAGATCCCGAAGATAACGATCACCGCAGCCAGAATGATCCGCGGTATGCCCAGACCGAGGGTGACGTCGGATAGATTTTCGAACTTATCGTTGCGCGGACCGTAAAAAGCCTTTTGGATCACCCGCAACATGAATAAGGCACTGATTACCAGGGCAACGACGGCCATGGTGCCGAAAAACGGATATACTCTGAATGATGAGATAAAGACCAATAGTTCACCCCAGAAACTGGCCAGAAAGGGAACACCGATACCCGCCAGTGCGGCAAGGATGAAAAATCCCGACGCCACTGGCATGATCCGGCTCAGCCCGCCAAGTTCACCGAGCATGCGGGTGTGGGTGCGATCGTAAATGTAGCCGACCGAAGAAAAGAGCAAGGCGGTCATCACGCCGTGGGCGAACATTTGAAAGACGGCGCCGTTCAACCCGTCGACGGTCACTGTCGCCAGGCCAAGACCCACGATACCCATGTGGGACACACTGGAGTATCCGATCACGTATTTAAGATCGGTCTGTTTCAGTCCCACCAAAGCGCCGTATACGATACCGACCGCGGCCAGAAATGCCATGAGTTGGGCCCAGTACTGCCAGCCTTCGGGGCACAAAAACATGCCGATCCGCAGCACCCCGAAAGCCCCGATTTTCATTAACACCCCGGCGTGGATCATGCTGACCGCCGTCGGTGCGGCCACGTGCCCCACCGGTGACCAGGTGTGAAATGGCCACACACCGGCCAGAATGCCGAACCCGATGTAAAAAAGCAGGAAGGCGACCTTCTGCTGATACGGCGTGAAGGTCCCCGGCTGCATCAGGGTAATAAGGTTGAATGTATTTAAACCTGAGCTCACGGACAGGTAAACGATGGCCGGCAGGATCAGGGCGCTGCCTGCCAGCAGGTACAGGGTTAATTTCATGGCCCCGTATTCCTTGCGGGTGCTCCCCCAAACCGCAATGAGCAGATACATGGGAAATAGGGAGACATCGTACCAGATAAAAATAAAGAAAAGGTCGAAGCTCATGAAAAGACCGAACACCCCGGCCACCAGCAGGAAGATGAGGGCGAAGAATTCCTTGACACGGTTTTCCAGCTCCCACATGGTCAGCACAGCGGTAAAGAACACGACACCGGTGAGCAGCAACATGGGCAGATTGAATCCGTCGGCGGCATTGAAGTAAGTGATACCCAGGGAAGGCACCCATGACAATACTTCCACAAACTGAAGGCCGCCGATGTTTTTATCATAGGCGAAAAAGAGATACGTGGAGAGCACCAGCGTGATTCCCGAAAAGACCGCGCTGACCCACTTGATCGCTTTCCGGCGCTCGGCCGGTATGAAAAGAATCACGAACAGCCCGATAATGCAGCTCAGCAGGATGGCTGATAAGTAAGGAAAATCGGCGTGTGATGTCGGCATTTAAACCCAATCCTGTCTGTCGGTTGCACTGTTGGCCGATAGCACCGTTTTGAACATCGACGGATAGTTTTTGTTTAGATTCTAACTTGCCATTTATCTATCTCAACTGACCTAAAACGCGACATACATCCCCAGCAGAACCATTACCGCAAAGATGATCAAAAGCCGGTACTGTACCATTCCGGTGTGCAACCAGGCGATCAATCGTCCGGTTCTGGCGGTACCCCGACCGAACCCATCGATACTGCCGTCGATGACCTTTTCATCGTTCTTGGCGCACAGTGCGGCGATTCCATTGTAAACAACCCGATCGAGAAGGAATCGGTAGAACCGGTCGATATACCAGCGCTCGCTGAAAAAAGCATTGAGTACCGGAATCCGCTCGACAAAACCGATCTGTGCCGCCCCCCTGCGGCCGAATTCCATCCAGGCCAGCCCCACTGAGGCGGCCGCCAGCCCGAGTGAAATGTAGAGCGTCCAGTGGAGCCCCGAAGTGGGCACAGCATCAGCGGTGTGGCGAAGCCCAATAAAATGTTCCAGAGGCCTCTCGAAAAAACCGAGAACCAGCGTGATTGCCGCGAGGACGACCAGCGGCCAGACCATTAACCGTTCATTCAGGCGGTTATCATGGGCATCTTGCCCGTGTCCGCTGTGGTCTTCTGAAATTGAGGCTGGAAAGAGGATAATAAAAATCAGTCGAAAGGTGTAATAGCCGGTTAAAAAGACCCCCAGCAGTCCGGCAGCCACCCAGATGGCGTTGTGCCTGTCGGCCAGTACACCCAGTATCAGTTCTTTGCTGTAGAAACCGGACAGGGGTGGCAAACCGGTGAGCGCCGCCGCCCCGATAATCATGCAGATCAGGGGTGCCACCAGGCGTCTGCCGCCCCGCTGGCCGATCTCGTACATGTCGTTGGTGTTGCAGTGGTGGATGAAAACCCCCGAGCATAGGAATAGCAGGGCTTTAAACCCGGCATGGGTTGTCAGGTGAAAGACCCCGGCAAAATAGCCGCCGGCCGCCAGGGCCATGATCATGTAACCCAGCTGGCTGATCGTAGAATAGGCCCATACGCGTTTGATATCCCGGCTGACCATGGCCATGGTGGAAGCGGCCAGCATACTGATGGTCCCGATGGCCAGGATCACGCTCATAGCAATGGAGGAATGGCTGAAAAAGGGGAACATCCGGGCAAACAGGTAGACGCCGGCCGCCACCATGGTGGCGGAATGGAGCAAAGCACTCACCGGCGTCGGTCCTTCCATGGCGTCCGGTAACCAGGTCAACAGCGGAAATTGAGCGCTTTTACCGACAATGCCGCCGAATATCAACAAAACCGAAAGGGTCAGAATACCGGGCGCCATTTGCTCGGCAACACCGGGGCCGTTCAGGTCCAGAATGTTGAGGTTTCCGAAATGAAGCAGAACCAGCAGCAAGCCGAGAAAAAAAGCCACATCTCCGAAACGGGTCATAACGAAAGCTTTTTTCCCGGCTTCGCTGGCGCTGAATTTTTCATACCAGAATCCGATCAGCAGATAGGAAGCCAGCCCCACAAGTTCCCAGAATATGTAAAGCTGAATGAGGGTCGGGGAAACAGTCAGAGACGTCATCGCCCAGGCAAAGAGCGACATGAAGGCATAGTAACGTGAAAATCCCGGATCGCCGGACATGTAGCCGATCGAGTAGACCTGAACGAGAAAGCAGATGGCCACCACCACTATCAACATGAGCAGGCTGACGGGATCGAGCAGAAAGCCGAAAGGAATATAAAGATCTCCGGACACGACCCAGCGCACGGTATACTGGATCGGGACCTCGATGTGCCAATGCCTGAAAATCAGCCAGAAAGCACTCACCAGGGAAACCGATATGGCGGTGATCGATGCCCCGGCCGCCCAACGCGGATACGGCCGCAGGAAAATCATTATCGCTACGAACGCGGCGGCGGGCAACACGGTCACAAAGATAACCAATGCCAGGGTCGGAAGCACGAATCCGGAATCGATCATAAATAATTCATTTCAGCAGGTTGTAATTGTTTGGATCAACGGAGCCCGTCCGTCGGTAGACACTGATGATCAGTGCCAGACCGACCGACACTTCCGCGGCAGCCACGGCAAAGATAAAGAGGACAAAGACCTGACCCTCCATTTCCTGCCAGCGTAAAGAGGCGCCGATAAAAACGATGGTGGCCGCATTGAGCATAATCTCGACGCCCAGCAAGATCATGACCAAATTCCGGCGGGCCACCGCACAAACCATTCCGAGCATGAAAAGAACACCCGCGAGCAGAAGAACGTGTCCGAAGGGTACGATCATGTTTCTCTCCTGCTTTCCGGGGTTTGACGGTGCGGTGACGATTTCCCAAGGAATAAGGCGCCAACCAGCGCGATCAGCAGCAACAGGGAAACCAGTTCAATCGCCAGCCAGTGATTTTCGAATACATAACGACCGAAGGCCTGGGGCGTCGCCACGGCACTGACCAGGACCTCCCGGTTGGTGGGATCGGTGTAAACCAGAACAGCCCCGACAAAAATGTAAACCGCCGCTATCGCCGCTGCCGGCAGCCACTGGCTGAGCGGGAACATCTCTTCCTGAAACTGGCCCACCCTGAGCATCATGATGATAAAAAGAAATAGAACCATAATGGCGCCGGCGTAAATGATGACCTCCAGGGCCGCCAGCATCGGGGCACCGAAGAGATAAAACAGCAATGCGCTCCCAAAGAAGGAAATAACCAGATACACGACTGCATGCACCAGGTTGCGACGCGTCACAGCCAGCACGGTTGCCGCCAGGATAACACCCGATAAAATGTAGAAAAGAATGGCGCTGAGAGTCATGGCTTATTTGCTGTTGTCGTGAATCTTCTGATTGATGAAATTTCGGGAAAAGTACCTTTTAGGGCATATTCGTCTTCACATCCACCGGCGGCGCTTCCTTTTCATGGGCGCCCTTACCGCCAAGAGGTGTGGTAATCCCAGCGTACTTGTAAAAATTGTATTCAGTGTCCTTCCCGCAGGAATCCACGAGAAGGTCTTCTTTCTCGTAGACTAAGGTCAAAATATCGCGCCGGCAGTTTTCGAAATCCGGTGTCAGTTGGATGGCCGATGTCGGACAGGCCTCTTCGCACAGGCCGCAATATATACAGCGCGCAAAGTTGATCCGGAACCAGGTGGCGTAACGGCGGCCATCATCTTTTTCGGCCGACTGCATGGAAATGCAGCTGACCGGGCAGACCGCCGAACAAAGATAACAGGCCACACAGCGTTCAGCCCCGTCCGGGTCCCGTGTGAGAACGATCCGGGCTCTGCTGCGCGCCGGCAAGGGACGTTTGAATTCCGGGTACGACTCGGTAATCGGTTTGCGAAACAGGTGTTTGAACGTGGTCGCAAAACCGGCTGCCAACGCAGCCGTTGCCTGCCATACGGATGCCATCGATTAAGTCTATCTCCTTTCCGGTTGAACTTCCGGATATTTGAAATTTTTCGAAACCGTGAAAATGATATTTTATTTATAGTGATTACGCGATGATCACATCAAAATCAATGCCCCGGTAATCATTATGTTCAACAAGGCGGCCGGGATCAAAATCTTCCACCCGATGGTCATCAGCTGATCGTAGCGCAACCGCGGCAGCGTCCCCCGGATCCAGATCATGATCAGAGAAACAATGATAATTTTAACGAGCAGCCAGATCCACGGCGGCAACAGGGGACCACGCCAGCCCCCCAGAAAAAAAACCGCCACCAGGGCACCCAGAACCTGCATGTGGACATATTCCCCTAAAAAGAACAGTCCGAAACGCATACCGCTGTATTCCATGTGGTATCCGGCGCCCAGCTCATTTTCCGCTTCGGGCAAATCGAAAGGAATACGCTTGCTCTCCGCCATAGCGGCGATGAAAAAAATCGCGAAAGAGAACGGCTGCAACAGGATAAAAGGATAACCGGCCTGGGCATTGACGATATCCACGAGGCTCAGGGATCTGGCGTGCATGACCACCGGAACCAGCGAAAGGCCGAGGGCCAGCTCATAGCTGATCATCTGGGCCGCACCGCGGATGCCGCCCAGCAGGCTGAACTTGGAATTCGATGCCCATCCGCCCAATGCGACCCCGTACACGCCTAAAGACGATAGGGCGAAAACAAACAGCAGCCCCACGTTGAGGTCCGATATCACCAGGGGGATTTTCCGTCCCCAAAGCGTCAAGTCCCCGCCGAAGGGAACCACACCGAACATGAGCAGGGCAGTACCGGCCACCACCGCTGGCGCCAGCAAAAATATGACCCGGTCGGCCCCGGCCGGCACCGTGTCCTCTTTTGCAATCAGCTTGACGGCGTCGGCGATGGGCTGAAGCAGCCCAAATTTTCCGGCCCGGTTGGGACCGTAACGGATCTGCAGTCTGGCCAGAAACTTGCGCTCCACCCATACCAGGTAGGCCGCCAGGAGAAGCAAAACGCCAAGCACCACGACCAGCTTGATCATCAGAACAATAATACCGGCAATCCAGGTTGTCATAAGACCCTATAAGCACCATTTGGTTGGCGGTTGTCAACGGTCCTTTACCGCTTCGGGCATCGCCTGGTTATTCACATCTGTCGAAGCGGAGCACGTTGTCAGATTTTTTGAATTTGTTCGGGCGCGACATATATCGGTGCGGTCCCCAACTGCTGCCAATCAAGTCCCTTGAGACGCGGCAGAACCAGCACCCCGGCGCGCATGTTCTCCGCAATGCGCGTTTTTACTTTTACAGAACCGCTTTCGGTTGTCACCGCTACCGTATCGCCGTCATCGAGACCCAACCGCTTGGCGTCCACCCTGTGTATGAACAAGCGGGGATCCGGCGCGAGGGTTTCCAGATGCGGCGAGCGAGACGACAATTCTTCTGTGCCGAAGGTTCTTTCGACCGTCAGAAGTTGCAGGTTTTTTTCATCCGGCCGGCCTCTGTCCACCACCGCAGGCCAGTCAAGGGAAAATCGCCGGGATGGATCGACGGCCGATCTCAACCGAAATCCGTCGTCAGGTAGCGTCATGTCTGGCATGACTTCTTCCCCTAACCTAAGGGTTTCGGCCAACCAGGTTCGCAGTGTTGAGCGGGTGATCTTTTCTCCGGTCGGCCCTTCGAAACGCGCGATGGTCGCTAACAACCGGCCGGCATCGGCAGGATCGGTGCCCGGCATACCGGCCCCATAGTCACGCGGTGGATGCTTGCCACCTCCGGCCTCTGCGATGGTGCGACCACCGCAGTAGGAAGACGGTGCCGCCTGGATGCGACCCTCCTGGTTGATAAATAGCCCGCCCGATTCGTAAAGTGTGGTCGTGGGCATAAATATATGGGCCTGCTGCACGGAACCGGTATCCAGATAGTCGAGAACGACGAGAAGATCGAGGCATGCCAGCGCGCGCTCGAGACGCCCCCGATCTGGAAAATTGCGTACAGGATCACACTCGACCAAAATCAGCGCCTTGATGTTGCCCTTCTCGATTCCATTGATAACCGCGTCAAAAGCCGACGCGTTGCGGTCTATCAGTGCGGCCCCGAAGGCATTGGGCCCCGGCAGGACATAAAAAAGACCGGCCTTTCTGCTCTCCGACTGCAGCAGCAAGGTCGCATCGGCAGCCAGGACCGGCGTAATATTCGTGACGGCGTCGGTGCCGCAGACGATAAGGGACCGCCGACTGATCTTTAAGTCTGCGGCGATGGCATCGATCTGATCATGAACCAAAAGCGGTACATCCTGAATCGCATCTAAAAATGCAAGGGCCTCCGGACCCCGTTTTTCGACCGCACTGCGTTCGGCAGTCTTTTTCGTCAGCATACCCAGACACAGGTCAATTTCTTCAAGGTTCAGCGGTAGGTGCTGAAATTCGAACGGCAGTGAAACCGGACGGGGATCGAGAACCACCACCCGGGCACCCCGCCTTTGCGCCTGTCGCAGGGCCAAAGCCAGCATGGGCGCCTCATTGATCGGATCGGCACCGACGACTAAAATCATATCGGCCTGTGAAACTTCCGCCAGGGAGACGGCCGATTCGGCCTCAAGGCAGGCAACGGCCGATTTCACCCGATCTGCTGCAGATTTCTCCATCCAGTAAACCGGCGTTTGCCAGCCCATTTTCCGGCTGAGACGGTCCAGTGCCACCAGCGTTTCCAGATTGCTACGGATAGAACCGGCGCATGCAACGGCGTCAGCACCCGATTGCATGGAAATGTCGGATAGCCGCGTGGCGGCCTGTTTCAAGGCCTCCTGGATCGGCACCTCCTTCTCCTCGATGGCCGCACGTCGGGGCCGATCGGGCAAAGACGCATAGGAAAACCCGTAACGCCCTCTGTCACAGATGAAATACCCGTTGACGGCCGGGCTGTGGCGGGCCTCCTGCCGCACAATTTTCCGATAGCGGGCACTGACAATCGTATGACAGCCCAGGGAGCAGTTCAGGCAAAGAGAAGGACTGCGTTCGTAATCCCACCGTCGCCCGAAATATCTCGACGGCTTATCGGTATATACACCTGTTGGACAAATATCGGTGAGGTTGCCGGCAAACGGGCTTTCCAAGACCCCTTCGTTTTGCCGACCGAAGTAAACGCGATTGCCACTCCCTGTAACACCCAGATCTTTATACCCACTAAATTCCTGGTAGTAGCGCGAACAACGGTAGCACTGAATGCAACGGTTCATTTCATGCTGGACCAGCGGGCCCAGATACTGATCATGATGGGTGCGCTTTTTCCCGGGGTAGCGCCGGAGCCCATGGCCGCCGGACACCGTCATGTCCTGAAGCAGGCAATGCCCGCCTTCATCGCAAACCGGGCAGTCATGGGGATGATGCAGCATCAGCCACTCGATGACATGACGGCGGAAATCGACGGCTTCCTCGTCGGTTGTCGACACCTCCATACCGTCCGCAGCATCGACCATGCAGCTCATCTGCACGCCCTTGATCGGCCCCTGCAGAAATTTGACGGCACAGACCCGGCAAGCACCTACGGACCCGAGCGCCGGGTGATAACAAAAGCGTGGGATCATGATACCGATCTGTTCCGCCGCATCAATGACCTTTGTCCCGGTCGGCACCTTAACTTCCTGGTTGTCGATGATCAGTTTAGGCATATGGTGTCGTTCTGGCCGTGGTTTGACTTCTTGCGGGCCCTAAAGCCGAACCCGCCCGATAACCCCTGTGGCCAGGGATTGGTTTATCCAAAGGGGCATTTTTTCTGAACGATGTGTTCCCTTACTTCGTCTTTGAAATAAGTCAAAAGACTCTCCAAGGGTGCCGCAGCACCCGGAGCAAATGCACAATAGGCGCTAAATAAATGCTGACTCATGCGTTCCAGCATGGGGATAAAGTCTTCTTCTCCCTGCCCGCTCTCTATCCTCTGCAACAAGTCCCTGATGTACGGCAATCCTTCCCGGCAGGGCGTGCACCAGCCGCATGACTCCCGGGCAAAAAACTCAATCAGATTCAGCGTCGCCGCCACCATGCAATTGGTATGATCAAAGATCATGATAGCCCCAGTTCCCAACCGGTGTCCCTCTGCCTTAAGGGTATCAAAATCCATTGCAATGTCGTAGTACTGTTTCGGCATGAATCGGGTGGACGCCCCGCCCGGCAGGCAGGCTTTGAATTCAGCCCCGTTCCGCATGCCGCCGGCGTGCACCTCGACGATTTCGCTCAGACGCACGCCAAGAGGCAGTTCATAACAGCCGGGCTGTTTGATGCGGCCGCTGACACAAAATATTTTGGTCCCGGCAGCGGATTCGGTCAGGGCCAGATTCTTGAACCACTCCGGTCCGTGGCGTAGAATATGCGGCACACAGGCCAGCGTCTCAACATTATTGAGCAGAGTCGGTTGGTCCCATAGCCCTTTCTCTGTGGGGTACGGTGGCGGCTGTATGGGATTCGGTCGGTTACCCATCAAGGCGTTCAACAGGGCTGTCACTTCACCGCAAATGTATCGTCCGCCGCTGCGATGGACGATGATCTCCATGGAAAAGTCACTGCCGAGTATGTTCGCACCTAAAAAGCCGGCTTTTCCGGCAATATCAATCTCTCTTTCCAGGATTCTGGCTGCACTTTCATACTCGGGACGGATAAATATTATTCCTTTTTCCGCCAATACCCCGTAGCCGGCAATAATCATCCCTTCGATGAGCATGTGCGGATCGGCATGAATCAACACCCGGTCTTTGAAAGTCCCCGGTTCCATTTCATCCGCATTGCAGATCATATAGCGTGGAAACGGTGCATCGTCTTTTATGGTCTCCATCTTCATTCCGGCCGGAAATGCCGCACCGCCACGTCCCAGCAGCACTGCATCGAGGATCTGCTGTTTAACCGCTGCATGAGACCCTTGTCGCATGATGTCAGTCAGCGCCTGATAGCCGCCGTTCCGACGGTATTCGTCGATGGTGGCAATCCGATCGGGCTTACGATTCTGGAATAAGACCTGGGGGTAATCTGTCGCCATTTTCAGTCGGTTGTATGCGTTCACCATCGATGATGGCGAATGGTTAATTTAATCTTATTGACTAGTTGTATATAAACGCCCTGCCGCATGATCCTCGGCAAAGATTTATTCGATTAATTTCAACTCTGCCAGAATGGTGTCGATCTTCTCAGTGGTCAGCGGCCCGTAAACCTTTCTATTGATCAACATGGCCGGGGATCGGTCGCAGTATCCGATGCAGCAGACCGGCAAGAGTGTAAATATACCGTCGTCAGTGGTTTCGCCCATTTCGACACCTAATTTCCGTGCTAGATAGTCGCGGATGGGAATATACCCGTCCATCCAGCAGATAAGACTGTCGCAAAGGTGGATGACATATTTTCCGACCGGCCGGCGGTAGATAAACGTGTAAAACGTGGCCAGCTCCTCAACCTCCAGCGATGACATCCCCAGCAGAACGGCCGCTTCATCCAGTGCGGCATCGCTCAGGTAACCGTACTGCTCCTGCAGGGCGAACATCACGTCCACCGCCAGCTCCCGCGGATGATCCACCGCCCGGATGTGTTGTTCGAGTTCTTTTAGAAGTTCTTTTGTCGCCATGAGTCTGATAGTGTTTGTGTCCAAGTACCGCTAAATGTATTGAATATCGCTTGTGACCAACAGGTGCTAAGAGACCTCTTCGGGATAATATTCTTCATTGCTAAGCATCATCGGTCAATGTCCGGCAGAATATAGTCCACCGACCCGATTATCGTGACCAGGTCTGCAATGGTCTCGCCGACACTCAGCAATGGCATGACCTGCACATTGGCAAAACCGGGAGACCGGATACGCAGGCGGTAAGGATAGCCGATTCCATCGCTGACCACATAATACCCCTGCTCACCGCGGGGAATCTCACAGGAGGCATACGCCTCTCCTTTTGGGATTTTGGGTCCGCGAGTGACGTTGATAAAATGGTGGATGAGACTCTCGATGTCGGTGAGCATGTCCGCACGCTTCGGGATCACATAGCGATAATCGTCTGTGATGGTGCGCCCGCCCGGTATTCGTTGAACAATCTGCTCGATGATCCTCAGGCTCTGGCGCATTTCTTCGACCCGCACAAGGTAGCGGGCATAGCAATCACCGTCGGTGGCAGTGGGCACATCGAAGTCGAAATCCGAGTAGCTGGAATAGGGAAACTTTTTGCGCAAGTCCCATTCTAACCCGCAGGCTCTCAAATTGGGGCCACTGACCCCCCAGTCGATGGCTTCATCCAGGGAAATGGACCCGATTCCCACTGTTCGGGCTTTAAATATCGGATTTTTTCGAATTAATGCTTCGTATTCCTGTAATCGTTGAGGAAACACCTGAATAAATGCTTTTACAGCTTCCTGCCATCCTTCGGGTAAATCGGCCGCCACACCACCCAGTCGAAACCAGGACGGATGCAGCCTGCCACCGGTGATCAACTCCACGATGTCGAGAATCATCTCCCGTTCACGGAAGGTATAAAAATTGGGTGTCATGGCACCGACATCGTGGGCATAGGTTGCAAACCAAACCAGGTGGTTACTCAACCGGAACAGCTCACTCAGAAGCACCCGGATGTATTGGGCCCGCTGGGGAACCTCGATTGCGGCCAAAGTTTCCACCGACATGACATAAGGAAGGTTATTGGCAGCGCCAGCCAGGTAATCGACGCGATCGGTATAGGGTATGAACTGGTGCCACGTCTGCCGTTCACCGATTTTTTCCACCGAACGGTGATGGTAACCGATGTCCATGTCCAGGCCGGTGATTTCTTCCCCGTCCAAGGCGACGATGTAACGCAACAACCCATGGGTGCTGACATGGTGGGGGCCGATATTCAGGATGAGGTGTTGGGACGTGCCCTCCTCCTTGAAGTATTCGCCGCCGTCCAGCGGCTGAAGGTTGTGGGCGTCATCGAGGGTGTAGGGCGGCATTTCGGTGGCCCGTCCGGGATGGCTTTTTCGCAACGGATGCCCCGTCCAGTGCTCGGGCATAAGTAACCGATTTAGATTCGGGTGACCGGAAAATTGTACCCCGAACATGTCGAATACCTCCCGCTCGTACCAGTTGGCCGAGGGCCAAACATCGGTGATACTGTCTATATTCGGATCTGAAGCCGGCAGCGGAACTTTCAGACGCAGCCGGCTCGGCCCATCGAAAGACAGTAGGCTATAGACCAGGGTGTAATTATTTTCTTTCGGGTTTTTGCGGCGCGCAGATTCATCAATAGCAGTCAAATCTTCGAGACGACGGAATCTGGGGTTTGCGGCAGTCTTCAAATGGCGCAAAACATCTTTGATAAGGTTTGGGTCTACCCATAGAGTCAAGAAGTCCGATGTTTCCGGCTCTTGCCGGACAGCATCACCGAACGCGTTCTGCAGTTCATCGGCAATGTTTTTATCGGAAATTCCGAGTTCGATTCGGCGCGGTGGTGGTGTCCACATAAGATCTGAACGACTGTCCTGAAATCCCGGAGGAACCACGGATGTCCCACGGATGGCGGTGCCGGCCATACCCGGCCCGCGAGGATCGCGGGATTTAGTCACCCCATCTACAAGAATTGGCTCAGTCGTCCCCTGTGTACCACCGCCCAAATGGAAGATCGCCCGTGTCGGCCGTTCTTCGGCCATGATTTTCTGCTGCAGGAGGACGAGCCCCTGTTCCACAGCCTCCGGCCGCGGTGGGCAACCGGGGATGTATAAATCTACCGGCAGAATTTGATCGATCCCCTGCACCACGCTGTAACCATCATACATACCCCCGCAGTTGGAACATGACCCCATCGAGATGACCCACTTGGGTTCGGCCATTTGTTCGTAGAGCCGTAAAACGACCGGGGCAATTTTCTTGAAGATCGTACCGGAGGTGATCAGCAAGTCCGCTTGACGCGGGGAGGGTCGCAGGACTTCGGCACCGAAACGGGCCAGGTCGTAGCGAGCGGTAAGCACCGTCGCTTCTTCGACAAAACAACAGGAAAGTCCGAAGAACATCGGCCAGAGACTATATTGGCGTGACCAGTTGATCAGGTAATCGGTGGTGTTAAACAGATGGTTGTTTATCCGTTTTTCGCTTTTGGACCCCACTCCAGCCCTTTCTTGCACCAAATGTAAACAAGTCCCAACAAGAGAACGATGATAAAAAAGGATATCTGCAGCCAGCCCGTCCAGCCCAAGTCTTCCCAGGCAACGGCCCAGGCGAATATGAAGGCCCCTTCGACGTCAAATATAAGAAAGAAGATCGCCACGAGAAAGAAAGGAACCGGATACTTGAGCCGGGCCGTGCCGGTGGGTATGATCCCGCTTTCATAGGCCCGCAACTTCTCCGGATTGGGTTTTTTCTCTCCAAGCCAAGATGAGAGCAACAACATAACACCAATCACGACCAGAACCAGGAGAAAATAGACGATCAGGCTGAATACCCCGGGTTCCCAAGGAGATAAGCCGACAGCAGCTTGAGGTTGCATAAGTGTTCTCCAAACGAAACGATGTTAACAATCGATATAGGTTCTCATTATATTTTTCAATGAATATTTTAAAATGACAGGCCCTTGACTCATCAAATGATTTTAGATATTAGCGAGCAAATTATATACGATTTGTTTTGGGTTATGCCAGGCCAAGCCATCCCGACCCAAGGGGATGGCTGTATTATTTGGGGGTGACTGTATGTTCTTGAAAATTATCGTATTCAGTGCCTATTTCATTGTCGTTCTACTGATCGGCATTATCACCCGCACCCGCTGGAAATCGACACCTGAAAATTATTTTCTGGCTGACCGCAAGCTTGGGACTCTCGTATTACTGGGAACGATGGTGGCGACCAATTTTTCAGCTTTTACGGTCTTCGGCACCTCGGGGGCCGGCTACCGCGACGGGTATGCCTTTTTTCCCATAATGGGTTTTGGCACCGGCTTTATGGCGATAACATTCTGGATCCTCGGACGTAAGATCTGGGAGATCGGCCGCAGCCACGGGGTTGTCACCCCACCGGAACTGATCCGCCATCTGTACGGCAGCCGCGCACTCTCATTTATCTTCGCGATGGTCATGATCATCTTTACCATACCCTACCTGGCCCTGCAGCCCATGGCCGCCGGATATGCGCTCGAGGCATTGCTGGGACTACCGTATTTTGTCGGCTGCATCCTCGTCACATTGATCATTGTTCTTTATACCTTGCGGGGCGGTATGCGGGCAGTGGCTTGGACCGACCTGTTCCAGGGGGCAGTGATGTTTGTTATGTTGTTGGCATCCCTTATTGTCGTTGTTCAACACCACGGTGGTTTTTCAGCAGCCAACCAAAAAATTCTTTCCCTATCACCGGAACTCTTCTCCCGCCCCGGGGGTACGGGGAAATATTCACCCGGTATCTGGCTCAGCTTTATGCTGCTCTGGTTTTTTTGCGACCCGATGTTTCCGCAGCTGTTCCAACGCTTCTTCGCCGCCCGCAGCCAGCGAACCATCAGCCGCATCATGCTCCTATATCCGTTGGTCTGCACGGTCGTCTTTATCATGCCGATAGCCATCGGGGTAATCGGTCGCTTGTCGATCCCGGATCTTGTCGGCAAGGAAGCCGACCGTATCCTGCCCCTGCTGATGACTCACTTATCGGGCGACGTCATGGCCACGCTGGTCATCGCTGCCGGCATGGCGGCATTAATGTCCACCATGGACTCGCAACTGCTGACACTCAGCTCAATATTTACACGCGATATCCTGCCGCTTCTGCGCCGTAAGGCTACGGAAAGTACCATCACCGGCAGGCTGTTCGTCATCTTTCTGAGCCTGGCCGGGCTGGCCCTGGCCTACCGTCCGCCGGCCACCATCCTGCAGATCGCCACGCAAACATTCACGGGCCTGGCGGTCCTTTTCCCCACGGTAATTTTCGGCCTTTACTTCAGGCGCCGCTATGCGCAACCGGCGATATTGTCCATCCTATCCGGGGAAGCCGCGCTTGTCGCCTTTTACATGAAATGGATTCCAACGGGTGGTTTCCTGCCGGTAATATGGGTCATGCTGACAGCGTTCACGGCCTACCTGCTGACTCATCTTTATCTGGCATGGCGGGAAGGCTCCTTCGAAATGCATATTCCCGCCTGGCTCCGTAACCCTTACACCTACCTGTTGGGAATGATTTTTATCATGGGCGTCGATTTCTGGGCCTGGGGTATAACTGACCCCATTTTCGGTGGAATGCCGTTCTGGATCTGGTATTTTGTGGGGCTTTCAGCGTTGCAGATGATTGTCATGGGTGTAATGATTCATCAGGACAATCGCCGATCACGGCCATCAATGCAAGAATGATGAGACCGCTGCAGGCGTGAAACAGGAGCTAGCAGAAACAATTGTTTCGAGCCAGACGACCGGACATTGGTCAATTCAAGATCGGTATACCCGTGCAACTCTTCCGCCCCTCTTCCCCTTCGGCCAGGAATGGCTTATTGTAATTGGTGTCCACCGATCATTCGTGAACATATACGGATAGACAAACAATCCTCGATTCTGACACAATTACAGAATAAAAGGTTTCCCCCTGTGAGCAAATATTTGACGAACCTGCGTTCCCGGCACCTTTCGGGAAAAACAGGCGGTATGACTTCCGTCTGTTCGACTCACCGTTCGGTGTTGGAAGCCGCTCTTGAAGAGGCAATAACCAGAGGTCACGCCCTGCTAGTGGAAGCCACGTCCAACCAGGTCAACCAGTTCGGTGGGTACACCGGAATGGAACCGTCCCGATTTGTAGATAATGTCCGAACCCTGGCGGCGAAAGCGGGATTTCCCCTAAAGCGGTTGGTCATCGGTGCCGATCACCTTGGTCCCTATCCCTGGAAAAATATGCCGGCCGCCCAAGCCATGCAAAGGGCAACGACACTGGTGCAGGCGTGTGTCAAAGCCGGGTTCGAAAAAATCCATATAGATACTGGAATGGGGTGCGTCGACGATAAGAAAGCGATTCTGCCGCTGGAGATGATTGCCGAGCGATCGGTGTCACTTTGTCGCGCGGCTGAACAGGAGGCTCACAGGCAATCGGCCGTCCGGGAATTGCCCTTTTACGTTATCGGTGCGGAAATTCCGCTACCGGGCGGTGGTATAGAAGACACCGACCAACTGAGGGTTACCCCAACGGAAGATGTCGCTCTGATGATTGAAGCCATGGAGGCGTGTTTTCGACGGTACGATTTGGCGCACGCCTGGAAGCGGGTGGTGGCCGTGGTCGTCCAACCGGGGGTCGACTTCGGCGACACGCACATCGCCCGATACCAACCGGAGAAAGCCGCCGAGCTATCCGCTTATCATGTCGCGCTACCCGGTAATTTGACCTATGAAGTTCACGCAACAGACTACCAGTCACCGGAGGCCATAGAGCGGATGGTTCGGAGCCACTTCACCATACTTAAAGTGGGCCCTTGCCTGACCAACGCCTACCGTGAGGCGATATTTGCCCTGTCTCATATCGAAACCGAATGGCTGGAGAAAAAAAGAGGATGTCGATTATCAGAGATCCGTTACATCCTGGAGTCTGCCATGAAGAGCAACCCGGAACACTGGCAATCGTATTACCGGGGAAATACAGCCGAAGTCGGCCTCATGCGCCGGTATAGCTACCGAGACCGGATACGCTATTACTGGGGTTGTCCGGAAGTGGTCGAATCCGTTGACCGCCTGTTGCGAAATTTGAACCGCCCCATACCCCGCATGCTCATCAGCCAGTATTTCCCGGATCTCTATCCCGCTGTTGACGTCGGGGAAATCGACCCCGCTGCCCCTTCATTGATCAAATGGCGAATCCGCCGGACTCTGGCACCGTATGTCAAAGCTTGCAGTCAACTGGTCGTTTGATACAATCTGCGACAGATCGCTACACCGATACCTCTTTCAGATGCAACGGAATCGGCCCCCTTCAACTATTCGGCAATTTCAGTAATCCCAATGAAACCGACCACTTCAGTGATATGATTTACTTCTTCATCATTCGACTGTTCTTCGTCGACGAGAACCTCAACAGCGTATGCGTCCTTGTTCTGCCAGCGAATGTTGGCCGTGTTACCGCCGTCGGTTGTCTGCATATCGCAGAGAAAAACCGGTGATTGATCAAAAGCAACACTAAACCCGATCGTATGCTTTTCGTGCTTGACTTCATCGCCAGTCAAGCCAACCTGAAATGCAAAACCGTCGATGCTGCCGGCAGAAGGTTCCCAGGCAAGGTAGGATATGACTTCGCCCTGATGATCGTTGGCGTTTGCCTCCTGCTCCTGGAGTTTGATGTCGAACCCGCCGGTATCGACATTCCGCAAACGCTCCACGACGGCATCTGGATCATTGACCGATGTGATGCTTGAGAGAACGACCGGTTGCCGGTTGAAGGGTTTGATAAAATTCATCCGTTCGAAGGCCGGGGGCGTTTTCGTGGTAAATGTACCGGCTTCAATCATGGTGCCGTCACTCAAACGGTACTGACCCCGCTCCATGACAAAGTAGCCGACTGACTCCCTGACATGGGTGCCGTCAAGATATTCCCATTCCTGTAGACAGATTTCAAACCCGTTGCTGGTCACGTTACGAAGGCGAACTGTGGAGGGGTCCGAACCGTTCAAGCTCGCGGCACCGGCGACAACGACAGGATCCTTGTACTCTCTGCTGAAATTGACGGACAACCAGTTGTGGTCCAACGACACTTCACCGATCTCAATTTTCGGGATATCGATGTCAGAATTAGACACTGCTGAGAGCGGATCGAATCCGTTGAAAACTTCCTCACCATCTGGATATCCGTCTCCGTCGGTATCCGCTTTGTTTGGATCGGTCAGATATGTATCCCGTTCATCTCGATCCGTAAGACCGTCACCGTCGGTGTCGATATCGACATTTTCGCAGATCAGATCAACGCCATCACAATCCTGGTCAATGCCGTCACCGCATAGCTCGGTTGCAGCGGGATTGATGCTGGAATCCGTATCGTCACAGTCACCTTGCTCCTCAGTGAATTTGTCGTCATCCGCATCGCTTTTCGGAGGAAGGGTAGCAACAGGTTCCAGTTCGATGCTGTCCAAGCGGGTGCCATCTTCTCGCAGATAAACCGATACGGTATTCACTCCTGCCGGTAACCATATTTCGACCGGATCCGCCCCATCGCGGTCATTCAAATAGTCTTTCTGATAGCTGGTATTTTGTAAAACATCCCACAAATACCCATCAGCCGGTTCGCCATTGACCTGTACCCAAAAGGAATCATCGCTACCGCTGGCAGCATGAACAGCGCCTCTGATTCGGTATGGTCCACTCGCTGAAAGATTGAAGGTGTAAGTCATTTTATGCGTATCATCAGGTCCGTCATAGCGTGTCCTTGTATTGTTCGGCACCTGAACATAGTAACCACCGCTGGCTGAGGAATCTTGGACGATCTCAAAAGCACCAGCGATGACCCCTTTTTCGGCTTCCCTGAGTAAATCGCTGCCCTCAGGGCAGGTTAAATCTAAGCCACTGCAATCCTGGTCGATCCCATCGCCGCATACCTCAGGGGCTCCGGGATAAATACTACCATCATTGTCGTTACAATCACCAGCGCTCTCGGTATATTCGTCTTTATCGATATCTTCTATTTCCTGAGGATCGGTGGTAACAGATTCCAGTTCGATGCTGTCCAAGCGGGTGCCATCTTCTCGCAGATAAACCGATACGGTATTCACTCCTGCCGGTAACCATATTTCGACCGGATCCGCCCCATCGCGGTCATTCACATAGTCTTTCTGATAGCTGGTATTTTGTAAAACATCCCACAAATACCCATCAGCCGGTTCGCCATTGACCTGCACCCAAAAGGAATCATCGCTACCGCTGGCAGCATGAACAGCGCCTTTGATTCGATACGTTCCCGTTTCGGAAATATTGAATGTGTATGTCATTTTATGCGTATCATCAGGACCGTCAAATCGTGTCCCTGTCGGGTTCGGCACTTGGATATAGTAGCCGCCACTGGCTGTCGTATCATTGACAATTTCAAAAGCACCAGCGATGACCCCTTCCTCGGCTTCCCTGACAAGGTCGCCAACTTCAGGACAGGCTAAATCTGAACCGTTACAATCCTGATCGATACCGTCACCGCATACCTCTAATGCTCCCGGGTTCACACTGGCACTATTGTCGTTGCAGTCACCCTCTGCCGCAGTGAACCCATCCCCATCGTCGTCCACGTCGCTGGCGGCAAGGGGAATGGTATAATTGATTTCTTGTGAGTATTCGCTCACACCGTATTGATTTGTCGCCGTGGCGGCAAAGTAATAGGTTACGCCGGGCTCGAGGTTTTCGACAGTAAGGCTGGTTTGGTTTCCAGCGTCGATACAGGTCGAATAGGTATTATTAGTGGTACCGTAGCAAAGGTCATAGGTGAGGTCGGGGTCCTGGTCGGGCGGATCCCACGCCAGGGTCAAAACGTCAGCATGGCTGACAGTGCTGAACAGCAAGATAAAAAAGAGAACTTTAACGCTGGAAAGAATAGGATGAAAGGGTTGATATTTCGAGCCGGCAATATCTTTCATGAGAACATCCTCCGGAGCTGTGTGGCCGCGCAAAGATCGGCACCCCTACAAGATGCATCTCTCGCCCGGCAACCCTGCGACCATATCCGGCAGCACGCCGGAATTAGGCCAGTGGTTTTGCGTCCCGACCTTTCGATGGGTTTGCCTTTATCGGACAATTTTAAATCGACTCACGCTGGAGTCGCGCTATACCGAGTAGCAATTTGGATGCCAGACTATATATTTATGTTGACAGCCGGATCAGCGTTTCAATCTTGATCGATGGAATCGGTGTGTTAGCCGATGGACCAAAGTGGCTACAAACCTAAACTGTAACCATCCAGGGATACTTAAGATTCAACGGGGTGGCTGAAAAAAAGAGAAAGGAGAAATGAGATTTATCGGGAGGTGTAAATGTTGGTATTCTAGGATTTCATAAGATATATTTCGTGGATCAATTGTCGGTTTAAACCATCATTTTCTGCTTGAAAAACGTCCGTCCTGAAGGGATCTCACTACAGGTGAAATTCCAATACATTCTATTAAATTACGATTGGATAACATAACCAGCCCTTACGGTGTATGAAATTTCCTTCTCTCTCCAATTTACGAAAGCCGCCAGACAGGTAACCATCATTCAGGCTCAAGGGCGGATATTATTCCTTTCGAACATGGCGTCCTAGGATGCGACACCCGAATGTGACGTATGCGGTGGGAATTCTTATAGAAATTGGTGTCACTTCCCCGCGGGTCGGTAGTAGCCCATCGCCTGCGGAAGAAGCGCTTTGATGTTAGAGATCCGTGTCTCCGGAGCCGGATGGGTAGAAAGCAGTTC
>Ga0316198_10000242_pt1 | contig 26473 bp, 28 predicted proteins | sample OudBieAanoxic_MG_FD_204935 | JGI IMG/M metagenome (GOLD analysis project Ga0316198, IMG submission 204935) | Coastal sediment microbial communities from Oude Bieten Haven, Netherlands - site A anoxic | ecosystem: Environmental > Aquatic > Marine > Coastal > Sediment | place: Netherlands... | reverse complement strand
CCCAGATATTGATGGATACAGCTAAACAACATTGGACTACTGGTAAAGATGAATTTGGATATCCAATCTATAGGGATGGGAAGAAATTCTTGCAGGTAAGTACAGATGAGGTTTACGGTTCATTAAACAGAGAATATCCTGAAGGAAAAGAATTAGCGGTAACAAATGACGAAATAAAAGAAGTTCTTAAAGGCAGAGAAGCTATGCCGAAAATATTTGGAAGTGAGTTTTTCACTGAGGAAACTCCTCTAGATCCGAGATCACCATATGCTACTTCTAAAACCGGAGCAGATATGCTGGTTCGTGCATATGATGAAACATATCATTTTCCAGTGAATGTTACCAGGTGTTCTAATAACTACGGTCCCTATCATTTCCCTGAAAAATTAATTCCGTTGATTATAAAGAATATATTGGAGGGGAAGAATTTACCGGTGTATGGAGATGGGAAACAGGTCAGAGACTGGTTATATGTAGAAGACCACTGTAAAGGGATAGATATGGTAATAGATGGTGGGAAACTTGGTGAGGCATACAATATCGGCGGATTCAATGAAGAAACTAATATTAATATTGTAAAGATGACTATTGATACAATTAAGAGACTTGTAACAGGTGACAAGGAAGAGATAAAAGAGGAGTATAAAGATATTATAAAGTGTAATCTTAAAGATATAAATTATGATCTAATAACTTATGTACAGGATAGATTAGGGCATGATGCTAGATATGCTATAGATCCTACTAAGACTGTAAAAGAATTAGGATTTTACCCAGAGACACCATTTGTTGTAGGGATAGAAAAAACAATCAAATGGTATCTAGATAATCAAGATTGGGTAAATGATGTAGTAAGTGGTGATTATGCCAAGTATTATGAAAGCATGTATAGTAAATAATAAAATAAAGTGAAAGAGCGTAGGAAATCTATGCTCTTTTCTCTTTAAAGAACTAGTCACGAATTAGACTGATGTATAAATACACAGACGCAAGAAACTTTAATAATTGCAGGAATTCAAAGGATAGAAGGAGTAAGCTATGATTCTCGTTCTATATAGGTAGCAAAAGAAAAGTTCTAAGGGTTTCGCCCTTAACTGAGATCATTTCTTGCCTTGATGCAAGAAAAAGATCCAAAGAAAATCAAGAAGGTTTATAATTGTCTTGGTAGAGTAAATCACGATCGTTGTTGTAAGAACATTACAGCTGAAGTAGAACGACTATAAACTTCGAAATTTAAAATCAAAAGAAAAAATTCGTGACATTTTTTTTAAAGAGGTTTAGCCTCTTTTTTTTATGGTATAATATTAAGGGTAGAACTTATAGAGATATTACAAAAGGAGCATATTATGATAAAGGATGAAATCATACAAATAATTCTAGAAAAATTAAAAGATATAGACAAGGAAATTATATATATATTTGGTTCCTATGCTAAAAAAGAAAATACTGAAAATAGTGATATAGATATAGCTTTTTATTCCAAAAATGAGTATGATTCCTTTGAGATATTCCTTTTAGCCCAGCAGATCAGTTCTGAAGTAAAAAAAGAAGTGGACCTGGTACAGTTAAAAAAATCTTCTACAGTATTCCAGAAAGAAGTAATTGAAAATGGAATATATATATATGAAAAGAGCAGTATTGAGAGGGAAAAATTTGAACTCTTAGTATATAAAAAATATTTTAAATTAAATGAAGAAAGAAAAGAAATAATAGATAACTATGAGGTGTAAAGATGAGAGATGATATTATTTTAAATAAGAGCGAAACTATAAAAAGATGTATTGCCAGGATCAATGAGGAATATGAGGGGAAACCTGAAAACCTAAATGATTTTAGGAGGCAGGACTCCATCATCTTAAATGTTCAGAGACTTTGTGAAGCGAGTATAGATATTGCTACTCATTATATAAGAAAAAATAAATTGGGTATCCCCCAGACGAGTAAGGAAAATTTTGAAATTCTAGAAAAAAATAATGTGATAACTAAGGAGTTGAGCCTGCGTCTTCAGGCTATGGTAGGTTTTAGAAATATAGCAGTTCATGACTATCAAGCTTTAAATTTAAAAATAGTTGAAAAAGTTGTAGAAGAATATATCTATGACAGTTTAAAGTTGGCAAGAATGATATTGGAAAGAAAAGTTTAGCAGAAATCTGCCACAGAGAGAAAAGTTACCAGCTAGAATGATATTAGAAAAATAGTGTAAAGTACAGGGAGTAGATAAATCTATTTCCTGTACTTTTTTTTGGTATTTATTTCGATAAAAGTTTTTATTGCTATTATTGGTGTTGAGATGAATTTGACAATGTTTTTCTTAATATTCTTAAAAAAAACTTAGAAAGCTATTGACTTTCAATATAAATGTTATATAATTATGTTATAAAGATGAATAAAATACTTTTTAAAAGGACAAAGTGTATTTTTTTAAACAATTAAGTGAAAAAAGTAATTAGTTTTAATGGAATTTAACAGGGGGGGAAAAATGGAGGAAAGAAAGAGAAAAAAATTGAACACGTGGTTATTTATTGTCATCTATGCTTTTATGGGAATTTTAGCAGGAGTAGCACTAGACACTATGGTAACTTTTTTGGATGCTTCAGAAAGCACTAAACAAGTGGCGGCTAGTATGTCTATAATAATGGGGATTGGATTTGTTGGAGGAGCAGGATTATTGTTCTTTATACCCAAGGTGGGATATAAAAAAATCCTCCTCACTGGTCCTATGATTATAAGTGTAGGAATACTTATGATAACTAAGGTGAGTAATGTTTCCATAGTATTTTTAAGTGCAGGACTGGTAATGATAGGAGTGTGTATGTTTGATGCTATATTGCCTCCATTTTTGAGCTGTTATACCACTGAAGAAGAAAAGCAAAAGGTTTTCTCTACAACAATTTGGACAAATATCCTAGGGATGGTAATAGGAACTTGGGTAGGAGGAAGGCTGATTGCAACGAGATTTTCTTCTAGATTAGGTCTTTCATATGAAAAGGGAAGTAAACTTACAGAAGATATCAGTAATTTTACTTCTACTCAATTAAGTCAATATATAGGAGCTCATAGTGATGTACTCCTAATGTTTATAGGAGTAGCACTGCTTACTATGATTCCTGTATTCATGCTAAAGGAAGAAAAGGTAGATTACACTAGAGTAATAGCAGATGCAAGAAAAACAAAAGTAAAAACAAATTGGAAAGATTTTACAAATAAATATGTGATCTTCTTCCTGGCTTTTGGATTCTTGATCAGATTAGGAGCAGCTCTAGTAACACCATATTTCCCAATTTATTTGAGCAGAATGGGAATAGATAGAGCTACAACTTCTTCCCTTATCTCATATCAGTACTTTGCAATGGTAATATTTGTAGCAGTATCACCTTGGATAGTAAAAAAAATTGGAAGGGTAGGAGCTTTAGGAGGTTTAGCCCTTGTATCTATACCATTTATGCTGGTAATAGCAAATGGAGCTATGTTTGGAGCTTATAAAGTAATAGCTATTGGTATGGCATTATTTTTAAGATCAGGATTTATGAATGCTTCTCAACCGGTGCAACAAAGTTTACCTATGGAATTTGTATCTAAAGAGATGAGACCGGCCTACAGTTCAATAATATTTATAATTCAAGGATCGGCTCAATTCATAGCAGGAGGATTGGGAATGAAGTTTTTATTCACCAGACCTGGAGGATATGCACTGGCTTACTATGTTACAGGAACTATATATATAATAGCTTCAGTGATGCTTATAATAGTTTTTTATAAGAAGTATAACAGAGTGGATGCAGTAGAAGAATATAAACTTTCAGAAGAGCTGGTATAAAGGATAGAAAAAAGAATATAGAGGATAGATTAAAATCTATCCTCTATATTCTTTTTTTTTGATTAAGTTGTAGATTCATATTTAATGCTTATAAGGGACCACTATAGTTTTCTCTATGATTAGAGAAAACGCTAACAAGGAAGGAGTCTGAAAAAGAAATAGAGGAAAGGTAAAACAATTAACAATGAAGCGATAGAATATAATTAAAAATCTTTGGTACAAAGAAACACAGAGGAAGAAAATAGAGTACCCAGAGTTTCTCTGGATTAAAAAAAACTTTGCGTAAAAGAAAATTCTAAAGATTCCATCTTTAATACGGCCCCTTTCTTGTCTTGATACAAGATAAGGGGGAAAGAAAATCAAGAAGGTTTATAATTGTCTTAATAAGTAATACACGATCGTTGTTGTAGGAACAGTACAGCTGAAGTATAACGACTATAAACTTCGATTTATTCTCCCTACGAGGGAGAGAGAAAGAGAGGGTCTTACTAGGTTGCCTGATGGACATAGTGGGTTCGACGAAACTCGTGAGATGATTACTGGGAAGCTCAACGACTATAAACTTCAGTTAAAACTAATAATAATAAGTTTTAATCTGAAAAAATTGCGACAAAAAATATATACCTAAAAAAAATCCAAATTTTTAATGAAATATGTTAAAATATAAAGTAAATAAATTATAAAATTGGAAGAAAATAGGAGTTGAAAATATGTTACTTATTGAAAAAGAGATAGCAGGAATATTTAATCAAATGGTACAAAATTCATTTGAAGGGGTAGAGGGGTTAAAAGAGGTTGATATCCAGCCTACTGCAAATGATAAATTTGGAGATTTCCAAACAAACTTTGCCATGATGAATTCTAAAATAATAGGAAATAACCCTAGAGCTATAGCGACTAAGTTAGTAGAGGGATTATTTGAAAACGAGATCATTGAAAAGTTAGAGATAGCAGGACCTGGATTTATCAACATATACTTAAAGGAAGAATATTTAGGGAAAAGAATAAATACTATGACTACTGAAAAGTATGACTTTTCATTTTTAGACACCCATGGAGATGTAATCATAGATTATTCTTCTCCTAATATTGCTAAAAGAATGCATATAGGTCACCTTAGATCTACTATCATAGGTGATTCTATCAAGAGAATCTACAATCATCTGGGATATAATACAGTAGCAGATAACCATATCGGTGACTGGGGAACACAGTTTGGAAAATTAATCATTGGATATAGAAACTGGCTGGATAAAGATGCATATAAGGAAACTCCTATCGATGAATTAGAGAGAGTGTATGTAAAATTTGCTGTGGAATCAGAGCACAATGATGAATTAAACGATCAGGCAAGATTAGAATTAAAAAAATTACATGAAGGTGACGAAGAAAATTATAGACTTTGGAAGGAGTTTATAGAGGTATCGTTAAATGAATATAACAAGGTATACAAGAGATTAGATATCGAATTTGATACATATTTTGGTGAATCTCACTATCACGATATAATGCCAGGAGTTATAGAAGAATTGAAGGAAAAGGAAATAGCTGTAGAATCTGAGGGAGCTCAAGTTGTATTTTTCCCTGAGGAAACAAAATTAAATCCATGCCTGGTACAAAAAGGAGATGGAGCGTTCTTATATGCCACTTCAGATATAGCCACAGTTAAGTTCAGAAAAGAAAACTATGATGTAAATAAATTGGTTTATGTAACTGACGAAAGACAACAAGATCATTTTAAGCAGTTTTTTGCCATAACTGAGATGATGGGTTGGGATATCGAAAAACAGCATATATGGTTTGGAATAATGAGATTTGCTGATGGAATATTCTCTTCTAGAAAAGGAAATGTAATTAAATTAGAGGAATTATTAGATGAAGCTAAAAGAAGAGCATTGAAAGTAGTAGAGGAAAAAAATCCTACACTTTCGACTGAGGAAAAAGAAGTTATTGCAGAAGTAGTTGGAACTGGGGCTGTTAAATATGCTGACCTGTCTCAGAATAGACAAAGTGCAATAATATTTGAATGGGATAAGATTTTGAGTTTTGAAGGAAACACAGGGCCTTACTTACAATATACATACGCTAGAATTCAATCTATCCTTAGAAAAGGGGCAGAAGCTTCTAAAAACTTAGATGAAAATGCTGAAGTGAAATTCATAGAAAAAGCAGAAAAAACATTGGCTCTGCATATGAATCAATTCCCAGCGTCAGTATTGAAGGCTTCTACAACATATAAGCCAAACTTAATCACAGATTATTTATTTGAGTTAGCTAAGAAATTTAATAGTTTCTATAATGCTTGCCCAATATTAAATCAAGAGGATGAGATCCTATACTCTAGATTATTGATTGCTGATAGAACGGCTAAAACTCTAAAAGAGGGATTAGCATTGTTAGGAATGAAAACAGTAGACAGAATGTAGTAATATTAGCAAAAGAAGAATTCCAACGGAATTCTTCTTTTGCTATATTTAGAATTTAAAGGTGAGTAGGAGGGAATAAAATTTTTATAAAAAAAGATAAATATTATAAGATAGAGGAGTTTGATGACCTAGGGATAGGGGCAGTCTATACCACTAAAGATTTGATAGATAGCAGGAGAATAAAGCAGGATGCGGTATCTGAAGATAGGATAAAAAAACTTTTGAATATAGAGGATAAAACTATAGTTTTTGCGAGCCAGACCCATTCTGTAAATATAGCAGTTGTAGGAGACCAGGTAAAAGATCTCTACCTGGATACCGATGGATTTATTACCCAAAATAAAGATTTGGCCTTATTTACCCAGTATGCAGACTGCCTGCCAATATATGCCTATGACAAGAAAAATAATGTGATAGGTCTCTGTCATGCAGGTTGGAAGGGAGCCTTTGATGGGATACAAAAAAATATGATAGAAAAGATGATCTCTGAATATGACTCCAAGGTAGAAGATATCATAATTGGCTTAGGAATAGGAATATCTGTCGATAATTACCCAGTAGGAGAGGAATTTTATGAATCTTATTACAGACGGTATGGTAAGGAAATGACAAGGTTGGTATTTTCCATAAAATCAGATGGGTATTATTACGATAATATAGAATTTAATAAACAGATATTGTTGAGACTGGGGATAAGGGAAGAAAATATAATAATTTCTAATAATTGTACCTATAGGAATGAATTTCATTCATATAGAAGGGACGGGGAGAGAAGTGGCAGGAATGGAGCATTCATATATTTTAAGAAAAAATAATTTTATTAAAAACTTTATTTTTTTAAGTTTTTTATTTATTTTTACATCTTGTGCCAGTATACCTGTGGAAAGGGAATGGCAGGATATAAAAAGGGTAAGGTATAGGACAGAAAAATTAGAAATAGGAGATATCATAGTAAAGAATAAGCTGGTAAAAGACCCCCTTGGATGGTATGGACATGCGGCTATGGTGGTGAAAGAGGATACCATAGGTGATTATCCAAAATTAGGAGTGGGATACTATGAGATGGACACCTATTCATGGCTGTATGAAGACAGGAAGGTTATGGTACTCAGATACAAACATTTCGATGAAAAATTTAAAAGATTGTTTGTCGAAAACTTAAAAAAACATACAGATAAAGGTTATTTTATAAGCGGGAGAAAAAATACAAATAGTTTTTATTGTTCTAAGTATGTGTGGTATATATATTATATTACTGCAAAAGAACTTGGATATGAGCTGGATTTAGATAATGATGGCGGGTTTATGATCTTTCCCTATGATTTTATAGGATCGGAAGAATTGGAACAGGTTATATTTTAGGGGAGGAATTTATGAAAAAATTAATTTTTTTATTGATGGCTGCCACAATATTTGCTGCACCTCTTAAAAATGAAAAAAGCTTTAGAGCCAGAGTTATAAAAAAAGGTGTCAAGGTAGAGGTGGTTTCCTATAAAGAAAGGGAAAAGGCTTTGGACATCAGATATAGGATATATAACAGCAGTGGAGGAGTGATTGAGAAATTGAATATAGAGGTTATATTCATGGATGATTCAGGGAAAAGGCTGGATTCCTATACCACAGATCTCATAGATGATCGGGATAAACTAGGTAGTGGCAGGGAGAGATATTATCCATCTAAAGCAAGGTATGAAACCTATGGCAAGATGGAATTAAAAGATATAGATAAAATTAAATTGGAAATAAATAATTTATCTATATTGAAATAAGAAACACTTGATTTTAAAAGATATAATAGAAGAAACTCCAGCGGATCGAAAAAATTGGTCCGCTTTTTATTTACTTTTTATTAGCAGTTGAAAGAATTTATTAGAAAATAATTAAGATATTCGATCCTTAAATAAGCTTTGCTTAAACTTTTGAGATGATGTTGACAAAATAACAACAAACTACTAAACTGTAGGCATTGGTGATTAATTTAGTAAATAAACAAGGGAGGAAAGATGAATAAGAAAATTATAGGAATAGCAGCAATAGCAGTAATTGCATTGTCTTTCGCTTTTAAAGGGCCTGAAGATAATATGGATATAGTAGCAGGAGCTTCTGCACTGCCGCTGATAGATAAGGGGTATATAAAAAATTCAGAAATTTCATCTAGATATTTTTTGACGATAAATGGTGAAAACAAATTCATAGGATATGATGCCAAACATATTGTAGATGAAAATAAATATATTATAATGAGAGTAAATGGCATTGGGATAGATAAAAAATGGTTTACCTCAGATGATCGTGTAAAGAAATATTATATAATAAACCATGATAAGGGTAAAGTGATCTCTAAGTTTGAATATTCTGAAAATGTAAAAAAAGGAATACCTCATTTCAGCGGGGAAGATAAGGTATCAAAGGGAACAGAGGTTGTGGAATATACTCAAAACAATAAACCTTTAAAAGAATTGGTGTATAAGGGTGATAAGGTAGCAGGAGAGGGAAGATATATCTATAATTCTTCTGGGAAGATAATATCCAGAGTAGAAGTTGATTTAGATGGTAAATTAAAGAGTGAAAGCAGATATACCGATGAGAGTAAGGATGGAGTGAAAATAATAAGGAGAACCGATTATAAATCAAGTGGCTCTGTTAGAAGATGGCGTGATTTTCACTATGATAAAAATAATAAAAAAGAAAAGTTAATAAAATATGATAACTTAGGAAGGACAGTAGCAGTAGAAATATTTGATTCAAATAAAAGAATTTTTAATTAGCTGTTTAGAATAAAAAAGGATACAGATCTAACTGACGTTAGACCTGTATCCTTTTTTTTATCTACTTTGAATAAGCTTTTGCTCTTTCAGCTTCTACTTCCTCAATGGTTTTGGGCATCTTTAATCCCAATCTACGAGATCTGCCATTTTCTATAACATAATCTCCCTCATATCTCATCCCGCCAAAGTTTAAATATTCCTCAATTTTTTCAAAATTTAAAAATTCAGAATTAATACCCTCATCTTTCCATTTTTTAATAAGTTCAGGGATAAAGTAGATTCCCGGTTCTACTGTGAAGACAAATCCATCCTCTAAAATCCTTCCCATTCTAAGAGAAGATAATCCAAATTGAGTTGATTTTGCTTCTCCATTATATCCCACAATAACCTCTCCAAAATTTTCCATATCATGTACATCCATTCCCATCATATGACCCAATCCATGAGGCATAAACAGTGCATGAACACCATTTTTAACGACTTTATCGAGATCTCCTACAATAAGTCCTAAAGATTTCAGTCCTTCTGCAATTTTAGAACAAGTAGATAAATGAACTTCCTTATATGTGATTCCTGCTTTTAATATAGATTCAGTATGATTATATGCATCTATTAATATATTGTAGATAACAGATTGTTTAGAGGTAAATTTTTCATCTACAGGAAAAGTTGTAGTCATATCCCCGCAATAACCTGAGGCTGATTTTGCTCCGCAGTCAACGAGGAGCATCCTTCCACTCTCTAGGATATTTCCATGATAGTGGTTATGTAGAGTTTGACCGTTAGTTGAGCAGATAGTAGGAAAACTATTGGTACAGTGATTACTCAACATTACCTCTTGGATACCAGCCGTAACCTCATATTCCTTCATCCCAGCCTTTGCAGTCTGCATGGCTTTTAAGTGCATAGCACGGGTAACATTGACTGCTGCTTCTATCTTTTCAATCTCCTCAGGAGATTTGTAGTTTCTTTGATTAGCTATAGCATAGCAGAGTTCTTCGGAACTTCCATTTTTGATGTTTCCAGGAGTTTTATTTAAAAGCTCTCCTAGAGTGATGATATTTTCACCCCTGTATTGAGGCTGATAGTGAACCTCTTTATCCCTATTATTTTCTAGAAATAACTTTAAGTCATCGTATGATCCAGTGTTTTCTATTCCAAAGTTAATAGCTTCATTCTTTAAAGAATCTTGAGATCCCATCCAGATTATATCAGAGATAGTATAGTCATATCCGAAGATATAGTCTTTATCTTTATCCAGATCTATAAGACCAAACATATCAGCACGATCAATACCGAAATAATACCTAAAACTACTGTCTTGTTTAAACTCATATGTATTATCTAGATAATCCATACTAGCTTCACTATTTCCAGTGATGAGAATAAGACCTGATTTCATCTCTTTTTTTAATTTTTTTCTTCTTTCAATATAAGTTTCTTTACTAAACATAACATCCCCCTATTTTTTATATTTTTATCTAAGCCACTTTCGTGATTACCCAGATTATAATTAGCATTTTTATTTTTGTCACAGATTTATAATAATTCATAGAATGCGGATCAAATCTGATTTAACGGATATTCACTGACTTTTTTTTCTAAATCTTTTTACTGGTGAGGATTGGTGGCTAAATTCTAAACTTATTGGGTAAGCACAAGACATTACTTTTACGAGTTTTTAGTTATTGCTTATAAGCTATTAGCTGCCACTTGCCTCCAAGTTTATCCTACCATATATTCAGTTTATTCGGGCAAAAAAATCAATTTTTTTTACAAAAATATACGGGGATAAAAATACTTTTATTATCAAAGTTTATTCTTGACAAATGTTTAATAAGTTGATAGACTGATAATAGAAGGAAATAATTAGTTTGAAATCACTACTAGGAGGGATCTTATGGCTTGTCCAATAACATTTGCTACATCAGATAAAATGTTAAAAATTGTTGAAATATTAGGTGGAGACAGGGCTAAGAATAAACTCTCAGAGAGAGGATTTTGTGTAGGGGAGTGTCTTTGTGTAACTAAAGGAAGTTGCAGGGGAGATATGATACTTAAAACAAAAACTTCAAAATATGCAGTGGGATTCGGGCTGGCAAGCAAGATTATTGTAGATGAAATATAGGGCTTTGCCCTTTTTTTTAGAACAATGCTTTGAGAATCAAAATATAACATTGAACAATAAGTTTGAATAAGGAATATATATATATATTGGAGGACAAGATGAAGTTAACCGAATTGAACAGAGGGGAAAAAGCAATAATTGTAAAGATAGGGAAATTAGGGGAACTAAAAAAAAGACTGACAGATATGGGAATCACATCTGGAGAAGTTATTAAATTAGAAAGAAATGCTCCGCTGGGAGACCCGCAGCAATTTATAATAAAGGGAACAGGGATAGCCATCAGAAAAGAAGATGCAGATCATATTGAAGTAAAAGATGTTGTAGAAACTAAATAATCAAATAAATATTAATGTGAAGATAAAAAAAATAAATTTACGAAGGGGTAATTCATGAATTGTCCGTACGAGACAGGGGAGATAAGAAATGATAAAGATAGCCTTTGCAGGAAATCCAAATGTAGGTAAATCAGCATTGATAAATGAAATAGCTGGGTCATCTCTAAAAGTAGGGAACTGGCCGGGAGTAACAGTAGAAAAAAAAGAAGCCGAGTTTGATTACAAGGGTCAAACGATTAAATTAGTAGATCTGCCGGGAGTATATTCTCTTAGTCCATACACTTTGGAGGAAAAAATCACCCGTGACTATATCATAGACGAGAATCCAGATGTAGTAATAAATGTAGTTGACTCAACAAACTTAGACAGAAATCTATACCTGACTATGTTATTAAAAGAACTGGGTAAACCTATGATAATGGCATTAAATTTCATAGATGAATTTGAAAAATTAAACTATAAATTAGAGTTGAAACACTTTGAAGAGCATATGGGAATGCAAGCTGTTCCAACCAGTGCACTAAAGAATAGAGGAATAAAAGAGTTGTTGGAAAAAGCTTTAGAAGTGGCTGAGAAGCACAAAGGACAGGTGCATTCCAAATATGAATTAAGAGTTGATAAATTTTTAGAATCAGAGATGGAAAAAGTAGAAGAATTTATTAAAAACAGTGATGAATTTATTCCTATAATGGGGAAATATTCTACAGATTTCATAACTATAAAGCTGTTAGAAGGGGATAGACATTTCTTAGGAAAAATGAAAGGTTACGGAATAAATAGACTGGACTTAGTAGAGGAATCTAAAAAGAGGATAGAGGATAAATTTGATGAAGATGTAGAGACTATATTTGCAGAGAGTAGATATGGAGCTGTTAAGGGAATTCTCCTGCATACATTGAAAACATCCATGAAATCAAGATTAGATTTTACTGATAAGGTAGACAAGATATTGCTAAATAAAGTTTTAGGACTGCCTATATTTTTAATTTTAATTGCTGGTCTTATGGGAGTAGTATTTAATGGAGCTGCACCATTACAGGAATGGTTAGATGGATTTATAAATGGATTTATTGGTAAATATGCAGGAATCCTCGTAGAAGGGACTCCTGATTGGTTAAATTCATTTGTGCTAGATGGATTGATTGCAGGAGTAGGAGGAGTACTAGTTTTCGTTCCATTGATGTTATTTTTATATTTTTTCCTGGCTATATTAGAGGAAAGTGGGTATATGTCTAGAGTAGCATTTTTAATGGACAAGATCATGAGAACTATGGGATTAAATGGAAAAGCATTTGTACCAATGGTATTAGGATTTGGATGTACAGTACCTGCCATTTATGCTACAAGAACTTTAGAAGATGAAAAATCTAGAAGATTGACAGCTCTAATGGCACCATTTATGTCTTGTGGTGCAAGATTACCGGTATATGGACTATTCACAGCGGCTTTCTTTGGAAAAACGGCTGGGGTGGTAGTAATGAGTTTATATTTCTTAGGTATTTTTGTTGCTATGTTAGTTGGCTTAACTTTTAGAAAACATGAATATTTTAAAACTGATGATATAGCATTGTTGATAGAATTACCACCGTATAGAATACCTAGTATTAAGATGATAACTAGATCAGCATTTACAAGAACAGGATCATACCTGAAGAAAGCTACAACAGTAATCATGGGAGTATTGATAATTTTATGGGCATTGACTTATTTCCCAAATCATGGAGATACGGAAAACTCATATATGGCAAAATTTGGAAAAGCAATGGCTCCTATTATGAAACCAACAGGTTTTGGAGACAGATGGGAAGCAGTAGCCGCAGTTGTACCAAGTATAGCAGCGAAAGAAGTTGTAGTAGGATTTATGGCTCAAGTATTACCTCTTAAAGAGGAGGCTGCTGAAGGTGGTGAAGAAGAAGTGACTACTTTTACAGAAGATGTAGTAGAACAGGTAAAAGGTTTAGGATTTGCAGTAAAAGATTCATTCTTAGGTGTAATAAATATTAGAGCAATAGGTGGACTATTTGAAACACCAGATGCAGAAGCGATAGAAGAAGAAGGAACTGGAGTTGTAGGAGCAGTAGCAAATTTATGGGCTGGAGATAAGGAAGGGCCATTAAAAGCATATTCATTCATGGTGTTTATCTTATTGGTAGTGCCGTGTGTGGTTACTTTGGCAGCTATAAAGCATGAGTTTGGAAATAAATTTATGTGGTTTGTAACAGGATTTTTAGTAATAGTGCCATATATTGCTTCTACATTGATCTATCAAATAGGAAGGTTGTTTATTTAGTAACCTCACTGATTCTACCGAACATCCTCTCCTAATATTAGGAGAAGATATAAAAAAAGATGAGGTCTACAAAAGGGGTGTAAAATTATGAAAACAATATTTTTGACTTTAATATTAATAGGTATCTCATATTACTCTTTGAGAAGTTTATTTAAATCATTTAAGGGAGAATCCAAGTGCGGGGGATGCGCCAGTAAGAAAACTTGTAAAACTAAGTGTAAGATAAAATAAAGATAGATCTGAAAATCAGAGCGATTTAATCGTTCTGATTTTTTTTGACTAACAAACCAAAATACAGACTATGTATAAATTTAATTTTTGATGAAAAACAAAGAGTTGTATATAGTTTGAAAGCCAAACAGACCTAGTGAAAATAGGGGTTAGAGAAGAAAAAAAGTGTTGACATATAGAATTTTTTAGAGTATATTATGGGTAAGTTAAATCAAATTCTTAGGAGGTAACACTTATGTATATTATTGATAAAGACGCTTGTATCGGATGTGGAGCATGTGAAGGAACTTGTCCAGTAGCAGCAATTTCAGCTGACACAGATGGAAAATATGAGATCTCAGATGCATGTATCGATTGTTCAGCATGTGCAGGATCATGTCCAGTAGAAGCTATCGCAGCAGGATAATTAATTTATAAAAAAAAGTAGTCTTCGGACTGCTTTTTTTAGTGACTGAAAATTATAGAAAATAAGTCCTGTAAAAATTTATCAGTATTAAATTGTGCCTGTCTGGATGCAACATTACGTTGCTTTATTATTATTATTACTACTAAATTTTTTATGTTGTTTATGATACAATAGAAGGTGGGAATAAGAAAATAAAAAGGAGAGAGAATCATGGCTAAATGGACAGGTAAAAGTAAGGCAAGAAAAAATAATGTACTAGAATTTGGAAAAGAGATGGTCAGAAGATCTAAATCGACCTGTGAACTATGTGGAGAATCTGGTAGAAGTCTAAGTGTATATGAAGTTGGGAAAACAGAGGAAGACGCTGACATAGAAAGATGTATCCACCTGTGTGATGAATGTAAAAATACAATAAAAAAATTAAATAAAGCCAGTGAAAATGATCTGAGATTTTTAAATCACGCAATTTGGAGTGAGGAAAACACAGTAAAGGCCACGGCAATTCATATTATTTCTGAAATAGAAAATAGATATTCATGGATAGATGATCTGATGGATATGGTTTATATAGATAATGAATTAGAACAGATCTGCGAAAGGATGAAGCATTAAAGGGGGGAATCCATGATAGATTTACATATGCATTCTACATTTTCAGATGGGACACTGACTCCTGCACAACTGGTAGAACGAGCCAAACAGAATAAAATACAAGTTATGGCCATCACCGACCATGATAATGTTGACGGTCTGAAAGAGGGAAGAAAAGAAGCTGAAAAAGCAGGGATAACCTTTGTGGATGGGATAGAAGTTTCAGCAAATTATATGGATAAAGATATCCATATACTGGGGTATTTTTTAAATTTAGAAGATGAAGAATTTTTGGGATGGCTCAAAAATTTACAGGAAAAAAGATACAATAGAACTCTAGAGATACTAAAAAAATTAAGTCACTTGGGAATAGAGATAAGTTTAGCTGAAGTGGAAGACGAAGTTCTTGGGAATGTAATTGGGAGACCCCATATAGCCAAGATGATTATAAAAAAAGGATTTGCAGTGACTATGGATGAAGTCTTTGACAGATATCTGGGAGATGGAAAACCTGCATATATCCCCAAGATAGGAGTGGATATGGTAGAGGTGGTAAAAAAACTGAAAGCTAATGGAGCTGCGGTTATCTTAGCTCATCCCCACCTTATATCTCATTCAGATGATACAGTGATAAATATAATAGATATGCTGATAAAAAATGGATTGGATGGATTGGAACTATACTATCCAAATATAGACGCAAGAAAAAAAAATAAACTTCTGAAAATAGCCAAAAAAAGAGGTCTCATCTTAACTGGGGGATCTGATTTTCATGGGCTGAATAGAGCAGGAACAGATCTAGGAGCAGGGAATATTTCTCAAGAAGTTTTTGAGATTCTAAAAGAAAAGATTGACAAAGACTAGTAAAGTATATAAACTACAGTTGAAGTAAGGCAAAAGACAATCGAATAGAGAGCTGGGGGAGCCATATGGCTGAGAAGTATAAAAATACTGACCCTTTGAACCTGAATCTAGTTAGCACTAGCGTAGGAAAGCGGAGTTTTTTTATAAAATTAATGGAAAATTTATTTATTTTAGAGAACAATTATAACCGTATACCTGTGGGTATGCGGTTTTTTTATTATATGAAGATTATAGGGGGATAGATGGAGATAACTTTAAATGGTGAGGTAAAAAAAGTGGGAGTAAAGAATATCTATGATCTGGTAAAAAGTTTAGAGCTGGATAGTGATGGAGTGGTAATCCTGCATAATGATGAAATCGTAAAAAAAGATCTTTGGCAAGGGAGTCATTTGAATGTGAAAGATAGCGTAGAAGTATTATATTTTGTATCGGGGGGATAAAGATGGATAAATTAATATTAGGCGGAGTTGAATTTGAAAGCAGGTTATTGACAGGAACAGGAAAATTTTCTTCTAAAGATGAAATACCAAAGATGCTAAAAGCAAGTGAGTCACAGATAATAACTATGGCACTTAGAAGGATAAATTTAAATAATAGGGATGAAAATATATTAAATTATATCCCTAAAAATATTACTCTGCTTCCCAATACATCTGGAGCCAGAAATGCTGAGGAGGCTATAAAAATAGCCAGGATAGCAAGAGCAGCAGGCTGTGGAAACTTTATCAAGATTGAGGTAATAAATGATATGAAATATCTTATGCCCGATAATGCAGAAACTATAAAAGCAACCAAGGTATTGGCAGATGAAGGGTTTATAGTGCTACCGTATATGACACCAGATCTGATAGCAGGACAGAGATTAAAGGAGGCTGGAGCAGCAGCAGTAATGCCTCTAGGATCTCCAATAGGATCAAATCGTGGAATTGAGACCAAGGCAATAATAGAGATAATGATAGAAAATATAGACCTGCCTATCATAGTAGATGCAGGGATAGGAAAACCGTCTCAGGCAGCAGAAGCTATGGAAATGGGAGCAGCAGCAGTACTTGTAAATACTGCAATAGCTTGTTCTCCCAACCCAGCTGAGATGGGAAAAGCATTTTCTTTAGCTGTTAAAGCGGGAAGAATGGCATATAAAGCTAAGATGGCAGAAGAAAGCAGATATGCCAATGCATCGTCACCACTGACAGGTTTTTTACATAATAACTAGACTCCAATCTAAGGAAAACTAGTAAACCACCAATGACACAAATCAACACGAAAAAGTGACTTTATCTGTGAGGAATTAGTGGAATTCGTGACAGAAAAAGCTTTTAAACTTATGCGGGAAAATGATTTGTTTGTATGATTTCAAGGAAAAGTGGAGGGGAAATGTCATTTTATAACGAGATAGAAAAATACAAAGATTTTGATATGGAAAAATACATGGAAGAACTTACCCATGAAGAGATAGAAAAATCTATAGACAAAGAGAAATTAACTAAGTTTGATTTTTTAAATCTATTATCTCCTAAGGCCAAGGATCATCTGGAGGAGATGGCAAAGACAGCTCAAAAAAGGAGTGTACAGCAGTTTGGGAAGATAATAAGCCTATATATTCCCATGTATATATCAAATTACTGTACCAATGAATGTACCTATTGTGGATTTAACAAGAATAATAAGATAGACAGAAAACACCTGAAATTAGACGAGATAGAGGCTGAAGCTGTAGAAATTGCAAAAACAGGAATAAGACATATCCTGCTTTTAACAGGGGAAGCCGAAGGGCTGGTAGGAGTAGATTATATAGAGGACGCTGTAAAAATATTGAAAAAATATTTTGATTCTGTGGTCATAGAGATATATCCACTGGACACCGAAGAATACAGAAGACTAGGAAAGATAGGAGTAGACGGGCTGACCATATATCAGGAAGTTTATGATGAAGAAATCTATAAAAGTGTCCATCTGGGAGGAAAAAAATCAGACTATATGTGGAGGCTGGATACCCCGGAAAGGGGAGCTCGTGCAGGACTTCGAAGTATAAATATAGGAACATTATTCGGATTGGGAGACCTGATGAAAGAAGCATATCTATCGGGTCTTCATGCTAAATATCTTACAGATAAATATTTAAACAGTGAGTTTTCTATCTCGCTCCCCAGGATAAATGAGGCTGAGGGTGGTTATAAGAGTAAGTATATCTTGGATGACGCAAGGTTTGTTCAATTTGTCCTGGCCTATAGATTATTTCTGCCCAAGGCAGGGATAAATATTTCCACCAGAGAGGCGGCCGGATTTAGGGATAATCTGATTGGATTGGGAGTAACTAAATTTTCAGCAGGATCTAAAACCAATGTAGGAGCATACAGTGACATGGAAAAATCAACACCACAATTTGAGATTTCAGATAACAGAAGTGTGGTGGAAACAGAAACAGCCATAAGGGCAAGAGGTTATCAGGTAATTCATAAGGACTGGGAGCTGATTGTATGAAAATAGGTATTTTAGGAGCTGGTGGAATAGGTTCAAATGTGGCGGTAAACCTGGTGAGAAGCGGGGTATCCAATATAAAAATAGCTGATTTTGACAAGTTAGATCTTTCAAACCTCAACAGGCAGTTTTATTTTCATGATCAGATTGGCAGGTCTAAGGTTGAGATGTTGAAGGAAAATTTGGAGAGGATAGCACCTGATTTGAAGATTGAGATTATAGACAGAAAAATCGAAAAAAATAATGTAAAAGAACTTTTTGATGACTGTGACATCTTAGTAGAAGCCTTTGATAAAAAGGAATATAAAAAGTTGATGATAGAGGAATTTCATAGTTCTAATAAACTTATTGTCTCAGCTTCTGGGATAGCTCACCATGATATAGATAATATCCTAACTAAAAAATTTGGAAAAAATATATATGTAGTTGGAGATTTTAAAAAGGGCATAGAGGAATATAAAACATACTCTCCTAAGGTTTTGATAGTAGCTTCTATAATGGCTAATATTGTTATGAGTAAGGGGGGATATTATGAAAAAAACTAAAAGGACTATACCTAAGGGGATATACGGGATTACAGGGGAAAAGTTTGCTGTTGGAAGATCTAATGTAGAGTGTGTAAAAGCTATGATCCATGGCGGGATAAAGATAATCCAGTATAGAGAAAAAGAAAAATCCATAAAAGAAAAGGTAGCAGAGATTATAGAGATAAGAACTCTGTGCCGTGAAAATGATGTTACTTTTATAGTCAATGACCATGTAGATATAGCTATTTTAGTAGATGCAGACGGGGTACATGTGGGGCAGGATGATATGGATATATCCCACGTGAGAAGACTCATTGGGGAGAATAAGATAATTGGTAGATCTACTCACTGCCTTGAGCATGCAAAGAAAGCTGTATTAGATGGAGCCGATTATATTGGGGTAGGGCCTATATTTAAAACCACTACAAAGGAAAAAGACCCCGTAGGATTGGAGTATTTAGAAGAGGTAGTAAAGAATATAGAGTTACCATTTGTAGCTATTGGAGGAATAAAAGAGAGTAATATAGAAGAAGTGAAAAGATTGGGAGCAGCCAGCATATGTCTGGTAAGTGAGATTGTAGGGGCGGAAAATATTGTAGAAAAAATAAAAAAATTGAATGAGATAATAGATTAAATAGGGGGACAGGATGAATAACTATACTACACAGATGAATGCTGCTAAAAAAGGGATAATAACAAAGGAAATGAGAGATGTACTGGCATCTGAAGCTATCGATGAAAAAACATTACTAAAAAAAATGAGTGAAGGGAAGATCGTAATACCTGCAAATAAAAATCATAAATCTCTTAGGGGAATAGCCGTTGGAGAGGGGATGAGGACTAAGGTAAATGTAAACCTAGGAGTATCAGAAGATTCCTATGATTTAGACTTAGAGTTTGAAAAGGTAAAAAAAGCATTGGAATATAAGGCAGATGCAATTATGGATTTGAGTATATACGGGGCTACAAAAGATTTTAGACATGACCTGGTAGAATATTCCGATGTTATGTTAGGGACTGTGCCCATGTATGATGCAGTGGCAAAATATGGGAAAAACATAAAGGATATGACGGTAGACGATCTTTTTGAAGTAGTGGAAGAACATGCAAAAAATGGTATAGATTTTGTGACTATCCATGCAGGATTAAATAAAGTATGTGCAGAAAGGGTGGATAACAACCCTAGACTGACTAAGATTGTAAGTCGTGGAGGAGCTATCTTATACGAGTGGATGAAGTTAAATAATAAGGAAAATCCATTCTATGAGCACTATGACAGACTCTTGGATATCTGTGTAGAGCATGATGTAACCCTTAGTTTGGGAGACGGTCTTAGACCAGGAAGTATAAAGGATGCAACCGATGCTCCTCAAATTCAAGAATTATTATTCTTGGGAGAACTGACAAAAAAAGCATGGGCAAGGGATGTACAGGTAATGATCGAAGGACCTGGACACGTTCCGTTACATGAGATAGCTTCTAATATGCAGCTGGAAAAAAAATTATGTCATGGAGCACCATTTTATGTATTGGGGCCGCTGGTTACTGATATTGCTCCAGGATACGATCATATAACTTCAGCTATTGGAGGAGCCTTGGCGGCAGCCAGTGGAGCAGATTTTCTTTGTTATGTAACACCGGCAGAACATCTGAGACTGCCAGATTTAGATGACATGAAAGAGGGGATAATAGCCTCTAGAATAGCAGCTCATGCAGGGGATATAGCCAAGCAAATTCCTGGAGCCATAGAGTGGGATAATGCCATGAGTAAAGCTCGTGGGGAATTAAACTGGGATAAGATGTTCGAACTTTGTATCGATCCTGTGAAGGCAAAGGAATATAGAAAATCATCCCAGCCTATAGATGGAGAAACTTGTACTATGTGTGGAGATCTTTGCCCCATTAAAAGAACTAAAGATCTTGCGTAATGAAGGTCTTGGAAGAAGAAAATTTTATATGTGATGACTTTAAAATAAAATTTATTGGGAAAATTGATAATTTTTTTATTTTGAAATCCATGCTGGAGGATCTAAAGATTACTTCAAAGGATGAAAAAGAACTCATTTTAAATATTTTTTTTAGAAGGTCCAAAAATTTATTGGAAAGATTGGTGGATATAATAGGTCTTTTAAAAGGAAATTATTCCTTTGAGATCTACTCCTCCGACTATAGATTTAAATTTGTAGATTTTTATGGAAAGGCTGTATTCAACTCTGAAGATAAAAAACACACAGGTAAATTTATAATAGATAATGGTTATAAAACCATTGAGATATCTAAGTTTGAGAAAGTGTTATAAAAAAAACAAAATAATATTTTCAAATAAAAGTTGACCAGATGAAATAAATTGTGATAGTATACCTGTAAATAAATTATAAAAATAAATTACAAAAAGAGGAGGCTTAGCCATGTTAATGAACAGTAGGATAAGGAGAAGAAAATCACACCCAACTAAATTTATAAACAGGCTGATCTTCGGATAGACTTTTTGCAAAGATTAGAGATAGTAAAACTATGTCTCTATGAGTATATTAAGTATTGAAATTTTAGCCGTCAATTAATATGACGGCTTTTTTTATCCCAAGGTCTGTAGTTTAACTACATATTTTGGGATTTTTTATTTTTTAGAGAACTATAGATATAAATTAGGAGGAGCAAAATGGCATACTTAGAAACACTGAAGGGTATATTTATCGATGGGGACAGATATATGTATATACTAAAAGGATTATTATTTTCCATCAACGTAACAATTTTAGCAGCAATAATAGGGATAGTATTAGGAGTCATATTAGCACTCTGCAGATTGAGTCACTTTTATCCATTTAATAATAAATTCAATCCATTGTCTAGAGGAGCATTGATATATGTTGACCTGATCAGGGGGACACCAGCAGTGGTGCAATTAATGGTTTTAGCCAATATAATCTTTGTAGGGACACTCAGAGATGTACCGATATTAGTAGTTGCAGGACTTGCATTTGGATTAAACAGTGCAGCCTATGTAGCGGAAATCATAAGAGCAGGAATACAAGGACTGGATAAGGGGCAAAGTGAAGCAGCAAGAGCTCTGGGTATGAATTATTTGACTACAATGAAGGAAGTAATAGTACCTCAGGCAGTAAGAAAAATTTTGCCAGCTTTGGTAAGTGAATTCATCTCACTTTTAAAGGAAACTTCCATAGTAGGATTTATTGGTGGAGTAGATTTACTCAGATCAGCTAATATAATCACCAGTCAAACCTATAGAGGAGTAGAGCCGCTATTAGCAGTGGGAATAATCTATCTAATATTAACCAGTGTATTTACTAAATTTATGAGAAAGATAGAGGAGAAGGTGAAAAGTTAATGATTAAAATAAATAATTTACATAAAAGTTTTGGAAGTTTAGAAGTATTGAAAGGAATAACAAAGGAGATAAGTAAGGGTGAGGTAGTCGCAGTAATAGGACCCTCTGGATCAGGGAAATCTACATTTTTGAGATGTATCAATATGCTGGAAGAGATAACTGATGGAAAGGTAATTGTAGAGGGAAAAGACATAACAGATCCAAAAGTTAACATAAACAAGGTCAGACAAAATGTAGGGATGGTATTCCAGCATTTCAATTTATTCCCACATAAAACAGTACTAGAAAATTTAATGCTGGCACCTATGAAGGTAAAAAAAATAAAGAAGGAAGAGATAATAGAGAAAGCTAAAAAATTGTTGAAAAGAGTAGGGTTGGAAGATAAAGAGAATTCATACCCAGATTCCTTATCGGGAGGACAAAAACAAAGAATTGCCATAGCCAGAGCTCTTGCCATGGAACCGGATATTCTTTTATTCGATGAACCTACTTCGGCCTTGGATCCAGAGATGGTAAGAGAGGTATTGGATGTAATAAGAGATCTGGCAAAATCAGGGATGACCATGGTAGTTGTAACTCATGAGATGGGATTTGCCAAGAGTGTAGCTAACAGAGTGTTCTTCATGGATTATGGAGTTATTTTAGAAGATGCTGCTCCTAAGGAGTTATTTGAAGCTCCTACACATGAGAGAACGAAAGAATTTTTAGACAAAGTATTAAATCATTAAAAAATAAACTTAATTATAAAATGGAGGAATAAAAATGAAAAAGACTATGAAATTAATAATGGCAGTAATAATAGGAATATTTATGGTGGCTTGTGGAAGTAAAAGTGAAGAAAAGGTAACTAAGATCTACGTGGGTACCAATGCTGAATTTGCACCTTTTGAATATTTAGAAGATGGAAAAACAGTTGGATTTGATATGGATCTGATGGCAGAGATATCAAAGGAAACAGGAATAGAAATGGAGATTAAGGATATGTCTTTTGATGGTCTGTTGCCGGCATTACAGGCTAAAAAAGTAGATATGATAATAGCAGGAATGACAGCTACAGAGGAGAGAAAGAAAGCTGTAAACTTCAGTGAAACATATTATAAGGCAAATCAAGTGATCATAACTGCTCAAGATGCAGATGATATCTCAAACTTTGAAGGATTAAAAGGAAAGAAAGTAGGAGTTATATTAGGATTTACAGGAGATGTAGTTGTTAGTGAGATAGATGGTGTAGAAGTGAAAAAATACAATGCAGGTTATGCAGCTATCATGGATTTAAAGGCAGGAAAGATAGACGCAGTGGTATTAGATGGGGAACCAGCTAAGAATTTTGTAAAAAATAACGAGGGAATAAAAATTACTTCTGCAGAGGGAGAAAAGGAAGAATATGCAATAGCAGTATCGAAAGATAATGCAGACTTATTGAAAGACATAAATACAGCGTTAACAACATTAAAAGAAAACGGGACATATGATAAATTATTAAAAAAATGGTTTTAGAAAAAGAGGGGTTAGCATGGGAAACAGGTATATTAAAAATTAAATAGAAAATAAATCATGCTAATCTAACGGGGATTCTGTTAAAAAATGGCAGGGTCCCTTTTTTATACAAAAAATAAGAAAATTTGGAGGAAATATGATGTTCAAAGCTAAAAGTTTTTATTCTGATTATGCAGATGAATTAATAAAATTAAATTATTATATCTATAAAAATCCAGAATTAGGAAATCATGAAATAAAGGCAAGGGATGCTCATATTCTTCTTTTGGAAAAAAATGGGTTTCAAATAGAAAAAGAGTTTATAGGGATAAAAACAGCATTTAAAGCGACCTATAAATCTAAAAAAAATGGGCCTAAGATAGCTTTTTTAGCTGAATACGATGCACTTCCAGAGATAGGACATGGATGCGGGCATAATATACTGGGAACTGTCAGTACAGGGGCAGGACTGGTATTAAAGGAATTTGTGAAAGATTTAGGCGGAGAAGTTATAGTTTTAGGGACACCGGCAGAGGAAACTGACGGAGCCAAGGTAGATATGGCTAAAGAAGGAGTATTTGAAGATATAGATATAGTGATGTCAGTTCATCCTACAGGGGGATCTCATATTGAGAGTGGAAGTTCTCAGGCTATGGAAGCTGTAAGGTTTAAGTATTTTGGTAAGACGGCTCATGCTGCAGGTTCTCCCCACTTGGGAATAAATGCTCTGGATGGAGTGCTAACTCTTTTTAATGGGATAAATGCCATGAGACAGCAAATTTGTGAGACTGACAGGATCCACGGAATAATTACAAATGGAGGGGAAGCAGCCAATATAATTCCTGATTTTTGTTCGGCAGATTTTTATATAAGAAGCAGCAGCGATAAAAACTTGAAAGAACTGTCAGAAAGGGTAAAAAAATGTGCTAAGGGAGCAGCCCTTGCCACAGGAACCAGGTTGGAGATGGAAAATTATGAATACAGTTTTAAAGATCTTATAACCAATAAAAAATTATCTGAAACTTATATGAAAAATCTGAAACTTTTAGGTGTTAAAGAGATTAAAAAAGGAGGGGGAGCAGGTTCTACAGATATGGGAGATGTCAGTTACTGCTGTCCGGTTATTCACCCTTATTTCCCCATAAGTGATCAAGAGCTAACAGGTCACAGCGTAGAATTCGCTAAAGCAAGTATAACGGAAAAAGCTCATGAAGGGATGAAGGAAGCAGTTCTATCCATGGTGATGACTGCAGTGGACATAATAAAGGATGAAGAGTTATTAAAAGGAATTAAAGAAGAATTTGTATTAACTCATAAAAAATAAAGGGAGAGAAAACTTATGAAAAAACTAATAAATTTAGTCGGAATTTTAATGGTAGTTGTATTAGTCGGCTGTGGAAAAGAAGAGGTGCAGACTAAAAAGTTATACATAGGAACAAATGCCGAGTATAAACCCTATGAATATATTGAAAATGGAGAAATAACAGGATTTGACATTGAATTTATGGAGGAGTTAGCTAAAAATTTAGGTTATGAAATAGAGTGGAAAAACTTAAGTTTTGATGGATTATTACCGGCTCTTCAGACACATAAGATAGATCTTGTAATAGCAGGTATGTCTCCTACAGAGGAAAGAAAAAAAGCTGTAGATTTCACCGATATTTACCATAGTGGCGGGCAGGCTGTCTTAGTAAACAAGGAAAATAATGAGATTAAATCAGCTGAAGATTTAAAGGGAAAAACTATAGGAGTACAGCTGGGAAGTCTACAGGAAGGGATTGCTTCTAAAATAGAAGGCACAGAGGTAAAAAATTATAATTCTTTTACGGGAGCAGTCCTAGAACTTAATGCACAAAAGATAGATGCAGTCATAGTCGGTGATATTGTAGCAGATAATTATTTAGAAAATAATAAAAATTTAAAGAAAATAAGTTTATCGGAAAAACAGCAAGAAGGAACAAATGGAATAGCGATAGCCTTAGAGAAAGATCAGGCTGAGTTACTTAAAAGTTTGAATGAAGGGATAGAAGAATTAAAAGAAAATGGGCAATATCAAGAATTACTAAATAAATATTTTGGTGGATAATCTATAAATAAAAAAGAATGAAATCAACATATTCAGGGAGGAAAAGATGAAACTTTGGGGCGGAAGATTCAATAAGGAAGCGGCAAAAATACTGGAGAAATTTAATGGTTCGATAAATTTTGATAAAAGAATGTACGAAGAAGACATAAAAGGAAGTATAGCTCATTCCAAGATGCTTTCTAAACAAAATATCATAGGAAAAGAAGAACAGATAAAAATAGAAGCCGGGCTTTTACAAATATTAAACGAGATAGAGGCAGGGAAATTTATATTTGATATAAAGGATGAAGATATCCATATGGCCATTGAAAAAAGATTGATAGAGATCGTAGGAGAAGTAGGAGGGAAGCTCCATACAGCCAGAAGCAGAAATGATCAGGTAGCTCTGGATATCAGAATGTATCTTAAATCCGAAAGTGTGGAAATTGAAAAATTATTAGGAAGATTGTTAGAAGGACTGGTGGATATAGCCGATAAAAATAAAGATGTGATTATGCCTGGGTATACTCATCTCCAGAGAGCACAGCCTATCTTATTTTCCCACCATATTTTGGCATATTATGAGATGTTTAAAAGGGATTTGGAGAGATTAAAGGACTCCTACAAAAGATTGGATGTTATGCCATTGGGAGCAGGAGCACTGGCTGGGACAACCTATGATATCGACAGACATTTTGTGGCTGCTGAACTTGGGTTTCCTG
>Ga0316198_10000241_pt1 | contig 26477 bp, 17 predicted proteins | sample OudBieAanoxic_MG_FD_204935 | JGI IMG/M metagenome (GOLD analysis project Ga0316198, IMG submission 204935) | Coastal sediment microbial communities from Oude Bieten Haven, Netherlands - site A anoxic | ecosystem: Environmental > Aquatic > Marine > Coastal > Sediment | place: Netherlands... | reverse complement strand
GGTTCCGGCCGTAGCTGGTGGTGGTGCCTTCCAGCGTGTTTGGGTTCGAGAATGGCCTCACCGTACGCCGGAATACATCGTTGATGACCAGGCTGAAGACCTTGGAAGGATTGTAAGAAAAGTTGATGTGCCCATCTGCGCCGACGGTGTCGGGGACGCGGTCCATGAAGTAGTGCAAGTAGTACGCGCCGATACCACCACGGAATTGGATTTTCTGGGGCTCCGCAGCGCCTGCATCGCCTTCGCTCTGGCGGACGCTTCCTTCGGTGGCAATGTCGAGATAGCCCTCCACGAGCAGGATGAACGATGGCTCTTCGTCAGAGTCTTGAAGGAACACGTTCGAGTCGTAGCCGCCTCCGACGGCAAGACCGGGGTGGAGCACGAGCCGTCCGACCTTGAAACCTGGGCCCTCCCGCGCTGCGCGGTCTGGATCAAAGACCTGCGCGCCGGCCGTCGCGCTCAACGACGCCGTGCCCACGACGGCTGCAAAAGCCAGAGCAAGCCCTAATGTCGGGCAACCGCGCATGATCCCTTGTTTCCCCCACCCATAAGAACACCAATCCGCTGGTTAGCTGACTCCACTGACTGGTGGCGGGATAAATGGGATCGGCCAGTCCGGCACGGTGTCGATCACGACAGGATTCTCATCGGGGACGAAGAGGTCGACTTCTTTTCTCACCTGCGTCTCGCCCGTGTCGAAGAGGTCTTGCCCCACGCACTGGTTCGCGGCCTGGGCCAAAGCCTTGGACTTCTGGGAGAGGACGCCGATTACCGTGAACTCGTGGTTGCCGCTGCCCGAGTCGCCGGCGGCAATCGCTTGATTCAGCGCGACCTGCCGGCGCTTCATGCTCTGCAGGCTGGCCTTGCACTGGTCGAGCTTGTCCTTGAGGCAGGTCGCGCGAATGATGTCTTTTTCGCGTTTGGCGCTCTTGAGGGCTTGCGATTGCGCGGCACAGCTTGCCGACGCGCTGGCGACCGCGGACCGCGCCGCCTTGGCCTGCGCCGCCGGCGAAAGCGCTCGACCCTTGTCGGGCGCGGGTATGGGCTCGAGCTGGATGACGTCGACGGTCGAGTCGCTGGCGTCCTGGGCGAAGGCGTAGCCGAGGCTCCCTACGGCCAACGACGCGGCCAGCACTGCCTGTCCCACGGTTTCCATTCGTTTAAACATCAACGATCTCCTAAACTTGCGACGATTATACGCCGCACGGTTCTCGTGTCAACGTACGCACAATACAGTTAAGCAGGAAACATCCACTCATGACGAACTTAATTCTGAGGCTGGAACACAAAGGGATAGCGGAAGGTCACGCTGCCCCCGTCGGGTCCCGGGTTGAAGCGAAAGCGGCTGATGGTCCGCATGACACAGTCCGCGACGGCGGGGCTGCCGGTCGTATTCTCGGTCGCCTTGGCATTCGTCACATTTCCGCGCTCTTGGATGGTGAACGTCACGGTGACCTTGCCCGAAAGGCTCGGGTTCTTTCGGAGCTCGGACTCGTAGCAGCGCGTGATCGACTTGAGGCGCTGTTTGATCTGCCTTTGAACCAGCGCTTGATCGAACTCGCCGCTGCCGCCGATGTCCCCTCCACTGTTGAGGCCGACGTTTCCTCGGACTTGGCGCTCTTCGACCGTCTGTCCTTCCTGCGCGGCCTTTCCGGCACCCTTGCCCTTCTTGAGCGAGCCGAGGCCGGCCTTCTGCCCGCTGCCCCCGCCGCTTCGCGTCCGAAGCGTGCCCGCCTCGCTCTTGGTCGCGACACCGACACCGGACGCCTGCGCGAGCACATCCGCTGCGTTGCCCGTGACCGCCCCGCCGGAGAGCACGTCACCAAGAGCGCCGTCCGAGCCTCCCAACGCTCCTAACAGCATTGCTTCGGCCTGTGCGGCAGCCTCTGTTGCGATGCGCGCACGGCCTTCGGCGGTCGCGCCGCCCGGCTCTGCACCCACCGGTCCCCTTCCCTCGGCCTTCACCGGCTTCTTATCGGGCGCTTTACCGGCGGCTTTCTCTTCTTCTTCCTCGCCCTCGCCTTCTTCGACGGGCTCCTCTTGAACGATGGGCGGTTCCATGGGGGCTTCGAAGATCAGGCGCGCCAGGTTTTCGGGCACCTCCTGGACGCCTTTGTCGACCTTCCAGTCGGCGTTCTCCATATAGATGATGAAACCGAAGAACAGCATGTACGAAAAGATCACCCAGGTGGTGAAGGTCCAGTCGATGTTCTTGACGAAGCCGCGCTGCACCGCGGCGGGTAGTTGGGGCTTCGGGGTGATCGGGGGAGCCGAGACGAACTCGAAGAAGACGGTGAAATCCCCAATCCTGATGTTGCCGCGCGACGTATCCGCGAGTTTGATCTGGTAGTGGGTACCCGCGTTGCGCGCGGCGCCGGTGTCGCGCAGGTGCTCGAGCTTCTGGACACCGCCCGGCAGTGCGATCTTGCCGGTCATCTCGCCCGTGAAGTTCAGGATGTAGTCGTTGCCAACCAGCTGAAAGAGCTCGAAGCGCGACTCGAGCTTCGGGGGCAGCGTTCCAGCCCGGATGATGAGGTGGTTCTTGGCCGCGGTACCAATCGAGACGGTTTCCCGCCGTCGAACGATCCGTTCTTCGACGATTTTTTTATCTCGAAAGAGGCCGACGCGCAGGACCTTCGACCCCGCTGGCTTCGTCCGAACGGCCTGCATGGCCTGGGTCATCGCGCCGGGACGGGTTCCCTGCCTCGGACTCCGCGGTTGGGCCATCAGAACGGCTCCCTTTGAACGCTGCGAACCACTTTGCGGAGAAAGCTCGTGCGCAGCTCGAGCACTTCGTAGCCGAGGTTGGAACGATTCAGAATGTAGAACGCGTTGGGTTTCTGGACGCGGCCTTCGATGACGATTTCTTCGAGTTGGATGACTCGGGGCTGGCGCTTTTTGGCCCTCTGACCTAGCGCAAAGCTCGCCGTCAACGCGACGAGCATCAGGGCGAGCAAGATCGCCGAAGTTGCACGTTTCATGAGGCGCCTCCCTGTTCGCGTTCCCGCTGACGCCGCGCTCGCTTGATCATTCGGTCCAAGTCCCGGAGATACTCCTCCGATTGGTCGTCCTTGGCCAGTCTCGGCCCCATTTCGCTCCTGTATCGATTGAGCTCGTCCACGGCCTTCTCGTAAGCCGCAAGTGCGTCGAGGCCCGGAAAATCGCCGGCTGCTGAAAGGAAGAGCAGGCCTAGGCCGTAGTGCGCTTCGGGGAGCTTCGACTGTAGCTCCAGGGCTCGCCGGTAGGCGCGCTGCGACTCTGCCCACTGCTTGGTGGCTCGGTAGGCGTCGCCCAGATTGACGTGCACCGCGGGAAGCGTCGGCACCAGCCGCTCCGCAGCTTGGAAGTACGAGAGCGCGCCCGAATAGTTGCCGCCTGCCAGGAGCTGGATGCCGAGTGCCATTTGAGCTTCGGCATAGCTCGGGCGTAGCTGAACGGCGCGCTCGTAGGCTGCCATCGCTTCGCGCAGGCGCCCGGGCTCCGTCTTGAGCCTTTCACCGTCCAGGAAGTGGAGCTCGGCGACATGTGGGTCGACCTGCAGGGCCTGATCGAGGATCGAATCGGCAAGCTCATCGCGGCCTTGGGCGCGGCTTGCCTTGACGAGAGCGGTCAGCGCCGGCACGAATCGCTCGTCGCACTTGAGCGCACGTCGCGCTGCCATCCAGGCCTCGTCGTAGCGCCTCGCCTCGACCAAGACCTCGGCGTAGAGCGCCTGCATCTCGAGATTGGAGCGATATCGATTGGCTAGGGGCTCGACGGTCGTGACCGCGGCTTGCACTTGGCCCCGACGGATTTGAATCGTCGAGATGCCCCGCGCCGCTGGCTCGTAGTCGGGCAGGATTCGAAGTGCCCGCTCGTAGTTGTCGATGGCATCCCGCTCGTTCCCCGCGCGGTCCGCGAGCACACCGAGATTGTACAGAGCCGGGTAGGCGTTCGAGTCGCGCTTGAGCGCGGTTTGGAACTGCGCCTCCGCCCTTCCCGCATCCCCGGAAGCCGCAGCACTGACGCCGGCGACAAACGACTTCGTCGCCTTCGAAGACATCGTCGGGCGGGCCGGCCGGCGACACTGCTCGGCTTGTGTTGCGCCCCAAGGGCTTTGCTCGGGAGCTGTCGCCGTCCCGCCCGCGGCGTCTAGGCCGGGCCCGACCTCGACGGCCGCGCCGCCGCCGACCGGCACCTCACCGCCCGTGCCGGTCTCCAAGTCGACGGGCTCGGACGCCGACGAGCCCTTGCAGCCGTACGCGCCCAACAGCATCGCAGCGATCAGAATCGTGGCCTCTACCACCGTGCGCATCAGTTGTTCTCCTTGCTGATAGCAGGTGGCGCGATTCCAGGTCGAATCTCAAGCGGTTTGCCCCGGGGCGAGCGCGTGAATTCGCCGGGGGTGTATCCCTGGAAGGTGGCATCGGCGGCCTGGGCCTCGGCGATGCACTCGGCGATGCGCTCGTCGCCGTAGGCCTGGAGGCGGTCGATCGCGATTCGCGTGTAGTCGTCGTCGAAGCTGCCTGCGCGGCCCGCGCGTGCGGCCAGGGCGTAACGCGCAACCGCGAAGCACTCGACCGGACGAACCTGTGTGTCGAGCACCTGGCGAACCTTGTCCTCGAAGTCCAGCCGGTACTCTTCGCGCTCGTATTCGTCGGCCTTTCGGAGCACCCGCTGCAGGTCGGTTGGAATGACGACCGGAGTGTTGAGGATCGAACGCGCCAGGATTTCATAGGCGCGACCCTGACGCACGTACGACGCGATCGTCCAGCGCGGGCGGCGGTAGGGGAAGACCGGCTCGTAGCCGTTTGCGACCGACTGGGCCTCGGTGGCGCCGTTGCTCATCTGTTTGGTGATCGTGTTGATGTAGGCTTCGACCGTCTTTGGCTTGCCCGGCTTGATTTGGAACTTCTCGAAGCTGGCGAGCTTGCCGTCCACCAGGATGAAACGCGCCTCGGCCGCGTGACCGGCCGCGATCGACCCGGCCGGCTGCCCGGTGCGCTGGAATGCCGTCGTCACGTCCTGAAGTGCGCCGCGGTAGTCGCCCATTCGGCCGCGCGCCTTCCAAGACTGAGCGATGCGCCAGTACGCCTGAACCAGCAGGTCACCGGCCTCTCCGTCGCTTGCGTAGGCCCTGATGAACTCCCCCATACCGTTGATCGCCTGCGGGTAGCGTCGCTGCCGGTAGGCCATCTCGGCGATGCGATAGAGCGCGTTGCGCTTCGTGCTTGGGTCGTCGACCGTGTTGTATACGCGGCGGTAGTACTGGGTCGCTTCGGGATACCGCTGGAGGCGCTCCAGCAAAATGGCCGAGTTGACGAGACCGTCGGCGCGCTTGCTCTGAACACCCGGGTCGCTCGATTTGGCGAACCGCTGCGAATCGGCCAGCACTCGGTAGTTGTCGACCGCGCGGTCGAAGTCGAAGTTGCGGCTCGCCGTGTACGCTAGCTTGAAGTGTGCGTTTGCGAGGATCGCGTCGAGGCTTTGCTGCTCTTCGGCGTCGGCCGCCTCCCGAGGCCCGACGTCGTCGATGATGCGCTGGTAGAGTTGAGCCGCGGAGTCGAAGCGGTTGGTGGCCTCGAGCGCAAGAGCGGCGTATTCGAGCGCGAGAGGCGCTTGCTTGTCGCTCGGATTGCTGTTCACCGCGGCGAGCAGCATCGTGGCCGACTGCTCGTAGAGAAGAACGCTTTCGCTGCCCTTCGTTTGGCCGGCTCGTTTGTAGACGTCGAGGGCGTCTTGATACACGAGCGCGTTGAGATCTGAACCCGCGCGACAGATCGGCTTGTCGCGGTTGGTGGGCTTGCTGCAGTCGATCCTAGTGGCGCCCGCCGTGAACGTGCAGCCGCGCTCTTGGATGTCGGTGGCGAGGCGGCGAATCTCGTCGCTGTCTTTCGTCGCCATCGCCATGGCGCGAAGATTCTCCCATGCGATTTGGCCCGTCGCATCGGCCTCAGGGCCGGAGCAGCGTTCTTCGTAGATTCGCGCGAAGCGGCTCTCGGCTTGGGGCCAGTAGCCGTACCAATAGAGGAGGAGCGCGTTGTTGTAGTCGTAGGCCGTGCGCACACGCTCGGTATCGCGCTCGGGGCTCACACGGCTTAGGTAGATTTCCCTGGCGCGCGCGAGCCGCTGCACCGTTTCGGGCATGGCGGTGGGCTGAACCGTCGGCGGTTCGCCAGACGTCGGCGGTGCTTCGCTGCGAACGAGCAAACGCCCCTCTTCGACATCGCGATCGGCGATTCGTTTCAACGATTCGACCACCCGCCGTGCGGATTCGGCGAGGTAGCTGTCGTCCACGTTCGAGTCCCGAACCTCGGCGTACTCGGTCGCAGCCTGCTCGTAGCTCTTCGACCAGTAGAGGGCATCGGCCAGATTGTAGTGAAGCTCGTAGCCCTGAGGATTGTTCGGGTAGCGCTCGAGGTAGCTGCGATACGCATTGGCCGCCAAGCCATACTCGGATTGCGAATCGCTGCAGAGTTTCACGTTGCGTTCCTGAACGCAGCGCTGACGCAGCCGCTGAGCAGCCTGGTGGTGATGAATCGCGGTGACGATGAGCGCATTTTCGGCTAGCTGCTCTGCGGCCCGCTGCTCCGAGGGGCGGTCCATGTTGGCGTTCCACCAGGGGCTGCCCTGCACGTACTGCGTCAGCTCAGAACGCGCGACGATGGCGTTTTCGAACTCGTTGTGCATTTGGTGAGCGTTCGCGACTTGGTCGAGAATTTCCGGGGTTCGGTGATGGTTCGGCCACTTCGAAATCGCCAGCCGCCAGGCCGCGATCGCTTCGGGGTACTTCGCTTCGTCGAAGTAGACCTGACCCAGCTGGAAGTAGACCTCGGGCGTCCAGGACCTCCGCTGCGGGAGGAGCGAGGCATCCTGGATGCGCTCCAGCCCCGTGGGCCTGCCCTCGACCGGATCAGCAACCTGATTCTCGTTCCAGTCGTCATAGGCGAACGCGATGCCGAGGTATTCGATCGCCTCCGGCCGAAGCTCCGAGCCCGCCTTGCCCGTCTCCTTGCGCGTGTCGTCCGACCATTGGACGAGCTTGCCGAAGTTCTGGATGGCTTCGGGGTAGCGGCTCGCGCGGTAGTAAGCCCATGCGACTTTGTAGAGAGCGAGGTTGTAGTTGCGGTCCTCGCTGTTCTCCAGAATGCGCCCGTACGCGGCGATCGAAAGATCCAGCGCATGGTCGCCGCCGAAATCATCGAAGTGGTACTCGCCGATTCGGAACCAAGTTTCACTGACGAAGCGGGCCTGCTCCGAGATGGGCTTGCAGCGCGCGTAGGCGTTGACGAACACGCCGCGAACCGTCGCGCCGAGTGGGCGGCCGTCGAGCGTCAATGCCGGATACCTCGCTTGCGCAGCTAGTGACGCATCGGCCGACGGCGGGCGCCAGTCAGGGTCGTAGTCGTAGTTGTTGGCGCAGACGAGCGCGAGCCAGGCGGCCAGCGCTTCCTCGGGGCGTCCCATTTCATTGAGGGTGTAGCCGATCAAGTAGTATACGCCGTCGGAGCGTTCATAGTCGGGGAACCGGCGGGCCAAATCTTTGTAGAGCAGCACCGTCGGTGTGAAGTCCGGCGAGCTCGGCAGCTGATCTTCGGCGGTCGAATCGCCGGCCTCGCGCGCCGCCTGCGCTTCGTCGTAGAGGTTCTGGAACTCGACCGCGCTGCGTTCGAAGTAGAGCTCCCCCAGACGAAACATCGCATCCGGAGAGTACTTGGGGTGGCTTGGATAGCGGCGAAGGAACTCCTCGAAGACTCGAATCGAGCTTTCGCGGGCCTCATTGAATTCGCGCTCCTCCACCTCGAGCTGCTCGCCGTACCAACGGTCGCGCTCGCGGCGCTGCTGAAGGTATTCGCGGCGCACCAGCGAGGTGACGGTGGAGCGAAAGGCCTCCCCCGTCTGGCCGAATCGCTCGACCTCTTCTTCGAGCTGTTTCAATGCTTCGAGCTGTTGCTCGGTTGGGGCCGGGCGCTGGTCCACGATGCGTTTGCCCGTGTCTTGAAGAAACGGGGGTAGGCTGACGTCCGTGGCACCTTCCCAGGGTGCAGCCTCCTCAGGGTCGGGTTCCAGGACCGACTCCTGCGCAAGAGCCGGAGCAGGCGCCCAGCAGGCCGCGAACAGCGGCGCGATCCACAGGATCGATGCGAGACGACGACGCCTGCTCATGGCTCGCCCTCGCCGCCCTGGTCTTCATCCATCACGTCGCGGAACTCGTCGTCTAGTGCCTGCAGCTCACGCGCGCGTTCGCGCGTGAGGGTGTCGATCCGAACCCTGTGGTCTTCGCGTCGTGCCCACGAGACATCGATCTTGCCGACGTCTGCTCGGAGAACCAGGTCGTAAAAGCGATCGTGGACGCGGTTGAAATTGAGATAGGTGATGGCACCGACGACATCTTCGGCCTCGCCCTCGAGCGGGCCGAGCGCAGCGCGATACCGCCGGAGGTTTGTGGTTTCTTCGTCGACGGTCGCCAACATCTGGGAGACGCGTCGCTTTACGACCGCCGCCAGCTCTGCGTCACGCTGATCGAGCCGGCGCTCGAGAGCGGTCACGCGCGAGAGCGCGGCGTCGAATTGGGACCCGCCGGAGCCCGCAAGCTGGCGCTCGCGCTCGACCAAGTCGATGAACTTGTCACGTTCGACGTCATCGGCCTCGTATCGCTTGTCGCCTACGCCCACATGGAGACGGCCGACTTCGAGACGGCGCCGAATCCACGTGAGCTGCTCTTCGTACTCCTGAATTTCGCCTTCGTGTTCCGCGAGCTGTTCGGCCAGCGCCTGCCGGTTGGCTTTCTGCGGGTCGATGGCGGGCAGGCCCGCCCGCGAAGCCACGATGCGTGCTTCGAGACCCAGGATTTCGACCCGGAGTGCCTGCAGGTCTCGTTCGGCCGCCCTGAACTCACTCAGCCGTTCCATGTCGCGGTCGACGAAGTCCTCCGTGTCGACCGGCATCTTCATGACGTCGGCCTGGACCTCGCGACGCCGCGCGCGAACCCCAGCGGCTCCACCCTGACGATCGCCCCGAACCCGGCTCTCGGCCTCGATGAGGCTGACCCGGGCGCGCGCAGCCCGGTTTCGGAGGCCGGTCGTCCTTTCGCGTTGACGGCGGAGGTCGGCAAAAACGCTGATGCGATTCGGCGCCCGCAGGGCGGCAGTGATCCGATCGGCGAGCTCGTTCGTCTCTTGGACGAGCTGCTTTGCCTCGCTGAGGTCCGCCAGCACGTCGAGCGCGCGCTCGTAGTCGCCCTCTAGCTCGATCCAGCGCCTTGCCGACTCGGGGAGGAAATCATCAATATCGAAATCGTCTAGGTTTTCTCGGACAACCCGCCGGAAATACGCTTGAAGATTGGGGTGTTCGCTTCGCCTGGCCGAGAGCTCGTCGCGAATGGGACCGAAGGTTTCGCGCACCTCGTCGAACACGACCTCGGCTTCGTCGTAGCGGCGGTTTCGCGCCAGGAGGTCACCTCGCAGCACCTTGCCATCCGCATTGAGCGGGCTGTCGGGCGCGGCGACGGACAGCACCTCGAGAGCTCGCTCAGCCTGGATCGCGTCGCCCATCCGGATATAGGTCCACGCGAGCTCGAATAGGGCTTCGTCGAACTGAGCCGAGGTCTGCTCGACGGCGCGATACGCCTCGACCGCCTGCTCCAACTGCTCGGTTTCGTAGTACAGCCGCCCGAGCGCAAGATAGGTTAGCTCGAGGACCCCCTGCTCCTGCTCGTTGGCAGCCTCGTGACCGAGGACACCGCGAAACCCTGCAATGGCGTCGAGGTACTCGCCGCGAAGCGTGTGAATCGTGCCGACGAAATACTTGGCGCGCAGCGAGAACTCTGTGCCGCTCGGAATGGCGAGGAAGCCCTTGCGCGCCTGCTCGAGGCGGCCCTGATCGACTCCACGAATCGCAGTGTTGGCCGCAGCGCCGTACGCGTCATCGACGGGCACGGCGCGGTTGTACAAATACTTGGCGCGAAAGTACGCGGTCGTGATCGAGAGCGTGGAGGATGGGATGGCATCGAGACGCGAAAAGTAAGTGTCCACGTCGCGGAAATCGCGCGTGTGGATCGCAATTTGAATGAGACGGCTGAGGGAGCGCTGCAGATAAGGCGAAAACGCGGGCTCAGCGCCACGATCGATCAACTGGGCGTAGCGCCGCTTTGCGCCCAGATAGTCGTCGGCAAAGAACAGGGACTCCGCAAGAAGAAAGAGCGCCTCGGGGTAGGCGCGATGCGTTGGGTAGTGCTCGACGATATCGGTGAGGAGAATGGCTGCGCGAAGGTAGTCTTCGAGCCGCAAGTAGAGCTCTCCGTCAGTCAGGCGCTCCTCCACGAAGGTCGCGCTCTTGAGGTCCAGGGGCCGGACGGGATCGGCCATCAAGCGCTCCGCGTCCGCTTCGAGGTCGGACAGTTCGCGGTTCGCCGCGGCCAAATCTTGCGCGATGGCTTGCGAAGCGAGGGACGCAACGAGGCTAGCGGCCAGGAAGAACCCTAGCCAAATCCTTTGCGCTCGCCCCCGGCCTCGTGTCGGTGAGGGCGGCGATACGCTCGCGCCGCCAGGTCGCATTAGCGATCGCCCTCACCCATTTCGTTGGGTCGAACCGGACGCTCGACTCGCTCGATGTATCGGACCGCCGGCCGCTCTTCGAGCGGAGTCGCCGGACCACCCTTTTCGTAGCCCACGACGTGGACCGTCGAGACGCGGCCTTCGGGCACAGCGAAGGTATACGTCGAGCGAACCTTGAAGCGATAGCCTTTGAGGTACGCGAAAACGCCGTAACCGTGTCCGCGATACTCGAGGCTGACGGTGAGCGTGTGCTCGCCGGGAACGATGCTTCCGTTGTAGACCTCGAACTCTTTTTGATCGCCTAGCGTGCCCTCTTCGTCCGCCTTGGTGAAGATCGGTGCCCCGTCGAGGGCGTACACCACCCTGACCAGCTTGTAGGACTGCGACATGCGGTTCTCGTGAACGATGGCCGCCTGGCCTCCGCCCACGACTCCTTCGAGCACGGTTTCAGCGAGCAGGGAGAGCCGAGCCTTAGAGCGAAAGATCTGCTCCTTCAGCTCGTTGATCCGTTGCTCCAAATCGCGAAGGCGCACCGCATAAGTGCCGGCGTCGATGGGCTTGCTCGGCGCGCTGGGCACGGCCGCTTCTGCCGGAGCGGACGCCTCGGTGCCCGTTTCGGGCGGTGCGGCGCCATCGGACTGCGCCGCTGCAACAGAGCCCCCGACCCAAATGGACGCTGCCCAAATGCACGCCGTAACAACGGAGAGCGCAACTATCCTGCGCATCGCATTTCCCCTCTGAGTGACCACCATCTGACGCGAAATTGCCCCTACAGCGGTCCCCGAGCTTATACCGCAGCGCCTGCGGCTGGGTCAATGAAGGTCGGGGGCATTTCTGACTCTCGCAGATCGTCGAGAAGCCGTGCATTGTCGTTCACTTGCATCGAGGCGATCGTCCGGCCGGAGCATCCTCAGCGAAGCAGCCGGCCGAGCAGCGCTCGCCACCTCGGCGTCCGGGCTGCTGCGTCCCGATCCGCTGATTTTCGCGCGGCTTCGAGGGCTTCGACCAGTTTCGGGGCGATCTGCATCGAGTCCAAGGGAATACGAGCATCGGTGGCGGCGGCCCTCCAGCGCTGGTCTACCCCCGTGAAGACGCACTGGCCGCCGAGCATCTTGGCGATCTCGTCGGCGGCAAACACCGCAGTGGCTCTGTCCCGATTCGGCTCGGCAAGCTGTGTAAGATCGACGATCGCCAGCTCGACATCGGCTTCGAGCATCGCCCGACCAAGCGCATCGACGCAGTCGCTCAGGACGGCAGGCTCGTGTGCTCCCGAGATCATCAGCGCGAAGATCGACCCATCGATGCGCAGAGGTTTGAGGCAGCTAGCCGCGCGCTCCATCGCCATTTGGGAGACTCGCTCTTCTCGCCCGAGCACGAATCCCTCCATCGCGGCAGCGATAGCATGCTGCGAAAATCCCTCCACGCCCGGCTCATTCGATGGGTCCAAGGACTGCAAGGCCAGGCGTGTCACTTGAATCGCGGTGGTTGGTGTGAGGTCGAGCAGCGCAAGGCGACGGCCAACGAGAGTGAGCACGGTGAAGCACTCCCGAAAATCGAAGGACTCGAAAGCGCCAGACGCTCGCTTCTCGGTGGGCAGCTCGCTCAAGAGCGGCAGCAGCGGCATCACCTCGACAAGAAGGTCTTGCAGCGGAAGCCCCCCGGTGGCTGGCTTGGCCGCTTCGAGCGCCGATCGGAAGCGCTCGGCCACGGGGGTCGTATCACTCTTTGGGTCGGCCATCGTCCAGCGTGATATAAACCGATGCTCCATGGCTGCCACCATCCTCGTCGTCGACGATGAAAAGAACATCCGGCGCACCCTGCGGATGGTGCTCGAAGGCTCGGGGTTCAACACGCTCGAGGCGTCGTCGGCCGAGCAGTGCCTGGAAACCGTCCAAACTGGCGACGTCGATCTGGTCATCCTCGACGTTCGGCTTCCCGAGATGAGCGGAATCGAGGCGCTTCAGAAGATTCGCAGCGCACCGGAAACGCGAAAGCTGCCGGTGCTGATGGTGTCGGGCCACGCTTCGCTAGCCGAGGCGGTGCAGGCGGTCCAGCTCGGCGCGACGGATTTCTTCGAGAAGCCACTCGACCGCGACCGTGTCTTGGTCACCGTGCGCAACGCGTTGAAGACCTGGCAGCTGCAGCGCGAAGTCGAGCAGCTCAGGGCCGACGTCGAGCATCGCTACGAGATGATCGGCGAGAGCGATTCCATTCGCGGGCTCTTCGCCCAGCTGGAGAAGGTGGCACCGACGAATGGTCGCGTTCTGATCTCGGGAGAAAGCGGCACGGGCAAGGAGCTGATCGCTCGCGCCATCCATCGGCTGAGTGCGCGCGCGGACAAGCCGTTCATCAAAGTGAACTGCGCGGCGATTCCGGCGGAGCTCATCGAAAGCGAGCTCTTCGGCTACGAGCGTGGAGCGTTCACCGGTGCGCAAGGCCGAAAGAAGGGCATGTTCGAGCTCGCCAACGGGGGCACGCTTTTCCTCGACGAGATTGGCGACATGAGCGCCAGCGCACAGGCCAAGGTGCTGCGGGCGCTCCAGAGCGGGGAGATCTCGCGCGTCGGCGGTGAAAAATCCATTGCAGTCGACGTTCGCGTCCTGGCCGCGACCAACAAAGACCTCGAGCTGGAGGTCCGCGACGGCCGCTTTCGGGAAGACCTCTTCTTTCGCCTCAACGTCGTCCCGATCGTCAGCCCACCGCTGCGGGACCGGAGTACGGACATTCCTCTCTTGGCCATAGGCTTTCTTCGTGAATTCTCGATCGAAAATGGGCTTCGAGAGAAGCCGATCGACGAGGGGGTGCTCGAGGCCTTGAGCGAGCGCTCTTGGCCCGGGAACGTTCGAGAGCTTCGTAACGTCGTAGAGCGGATGGCGATTTTGAGCGGCGACCGAATCACGCTCGACGATCTGCCCAAGGAAGGGGTCCTGAGCGATGCCCGGCGCAGATCGTCCCCGCCGTCGGACATGCCTTCCACGCTCGACGAGAGTGGCGAACGGCTGACCTTGAGGGAGTATCGAAGCCGCGCGGAGAAGGACTACATCCTGCGAACGCTCGATCAAGTGGGCTGGAACATTTCGCGCGCAGCGACAATTTTGGGGGTGGAGCGCACCAACCTTCACAAGAAAATGCGCAGCTATGGTATCCGTCGAGAAGAGGAATGATCCGACGGACGATTAGGCTGGTTTGGACGGGCGCTGTTCTGGCGTTTCTGGCCTACGTGCTTTTCTTCGTCAGGCTCGGGGAGCGCACCCCCTTTCAGCACCTCATGCGAGTGGCCGGCACCGAAGAAGCCCAGGAGCTTGGTCGCGAGGTGGGCGCGGCGACCGAGCGCATCACCAAGAAGATCGGTGACCAGGTGCACGAGGCGACCAAGCCTCCCGAACAGGACGCGGGGACGAGCCAGGTTCCCAAGGCGATTACCGACAAGCTGGGGAGCATCGCGGGGGACGCACACGAACGCGCAGAGCGGCTCGAAGCCACACGCGAAGAAGACTCCCGGTAGGCTCCTCAGGGCCAATCGAGCTGTAGTCGCTTCATCTTGCGCCAAAGCGTCGTCGGGCTGAGCCCTAGAAGCTCGGCTGCGCGCTCTTTGTTGCCATCGACGTGGCGAAGCGCCCGAACAATTGCGTCACGCTCGACGTCCTGGACGATATCGGCGAGCGACTGGCGCGCCGGATTCGGAGTTCGACCTTTCCCATTGCCGCTTGCGTTGGGAAGGATGTCCGAAAGGTGAACCTTGCCGTCCTGTGCGAGCGCCACGCCCTGCTCGATCAGGTTCTCGAGCTCACGAATGTTCCCCGGGAAGTCGTAGCCGAGCAGATGGTCCATGACGCCTGGGCCGAGCTTTGCTTGCCTTCCCATCTTCTTTCCGTACTTCTCGAGGAAGGTTTCGACGATGGGCGGGATGTCTTCTTTGCGCTCCCGAAGTGGAGGGAGCTCGAAGCGCGCGACGTTGAGGCGGTAGTACAGGTCCTCACGGAAGCGCTTCTCTTCGATTTGGCTTCTCAAGTCCTGGTTGGTGGCCGCGATGATGCGTGCATCGACGTTGATCGAGCTATTGTCGCCGAGTCGCCGAATCTCCCCTTCTTGAATCGCGCGAAGCAACTTGGCCTGAAGCGAAGGTGGCGTCTCGGCGATTTCATCGAAGAAGAACGTACCGCCGTTGGCTTCCTCGAATAGACCTTTGCGTGTCTGTACCGCGCCGGTAAACGCACCGCGAACGTGACCAAAGAGCTCGCTTTCGAGAAGTGTTTCGGTCAAGGCCGCGCAATTGATCGACACGAACGGCCGCTCGGCACGCAAGGAGTTAGCGTGAATGGCCCGCGCGACCAGCTCCTTGCCGGTGCCGCTCTCGCCGGTGATGAGGACGGTGGCGTCGGTCGGTGCGATGCGAACGATGCGACCTAGAATGTCACGAATCTCTGCGGATTGGCCGATGATGTTGCCGAAGTTGTACCGCTCTCGGAAGTCCGAAGCGACCGCCCTGTCGGCGGCTGCAAGTGTGCGCGTCCGTGCGGCTCGCGCGACCTTGGTGAGAAGCTCTTCTACTACGAAAGGTTTTTGAACGAAGTCGTGCGCTCCCAATCGAATCGCTTCGACCGCGTCTTCAATCGTGCCGAAGGCGGTCATGACGATCACGTGGGTGAGTGGAGACGCTTCCCTCGTGCGTCGCAGCACCTCGAGGCCGCCCACTTCTCCCATTCGGAGGTCGGTGATGACGAGGTCGTAGTCGTTGTCGGCGACCATGGCGCAGGCAGCCTCCCCGTTCGGCGCCTCGTCGACGTCGTATTCCTCCGCCTGCAGCATCTCGGAGAGCATGCTGCGCGCGTTGTCCTGATCATCGACGATGAGAATCCTGGCCATCCCCCAACCGGTTCCGTCACCTCAGACCTTACCGCAAATCTCGCGTTCGCGCTTGGCGGCTCACTCGAGGATGTCGTGGATGGCCGCGAGCACTTCGTCCCTGAATTCGGCGGGGAAGATCAGGCGCGGATGCTCGATGTGCTTGTTCCGGAGCTGCCCGAGGATGAACGAGGCATCCCCGAGGCGCTGAAGGGGCTGATGGCGCAGCGTCACCCACATGCCATCGGTGCTGCCGTCGGTCGGCTCGTGGTAGGGAACGTCGTCGGCGATGTCGAGCCAGACCGTGAGATCCGGGCGGAGCCCCTTGTCCGCTACGATTTGCTCAGCGCGCGCTTTCGCCTCCTGCCATTGGTCGCGACGGCCCTCGGGGAGCGGCACCGTTTTCGGGAGCTCGCGGGAGCGAAGCCGTTTGCTGAGCTCGGCGAGGGTTGGATCTGCACGGTGCTCCCATGCGCTCAGGCAGGTCAGCAGCTCGGCGTCGTCCATGCGAAGGTACTCTTGGAGGGACAGCGATTCACCGAGCGCTGCAGCGTGAAACGCGGGCAGCAGCGGCTCGGGGGGTGCACCGCTGGAGATCAGCTCGCTCACCCGCATGAAGATCGCGCGCACTAAGGCGTCCGCTGCGCGCGTGGCCTTGTGATGATAGACCTGCTGGTACATGAAGTGCCGCCCGAGGAAGAAGCTCTCTGCGGGCGGCAAGCCCTTGCGGCCTTGAATGGCGAGGACCCAGCGGCCGTCGACACAGGCAAAGGTCAGCGCTTGGAGCAACCAGTCGAGGTCGTAGAGGCCGTAGCGGACGCCCGTCATGTGACTGTCGCGCAGAAGATAGTCGGCGCGGTCGACGTCCAGCGTCCCGCTCACGCTTTGGCTTAGGTAGCCGAGCCGGTAGTCGCCGCTCAGCAGGCCGGCGACCCTCTGGGACATGCCTGCGGAGATCGACTCCAAGGTCTGGTGCACTTCGGTCGACGGGTCGAGCAGGATTTCCTGGGTCCAAAGCTCGTGATGCTTGGCATGGGGCAGCACCTCTTCGAAGAGATGTGAAAACGGCCCGTGGCCCAGGTCGTGCAGGAGCGCTGCAGCAAGGGCTTCCGCCCTCGCCTCGTCGTCGAGCCGCTGGTCGGGGGGAAGCTCGTCGCTGCACGCGTCGATTCGGTGGAGGAGCGCCTGCATGACATGAGCCGTGCCCACGGCGTGTGAAAAGCGAGTGTGCTCTGCGCCGGGAAACACGAGCGAGGCGAGCCCAAGCTGCCGGACGCGGCGAAGCCGCTGCACCTCGCGCGTGTCGAGCAGAGAACGAATGACCCGCTCCGCCATGCCTTCGAATGCGATTAAACCATGGACAGGGTCCCTGAGGATCACGCTGCACGGTACCACTGCGCGTTCAGAACGCCAGCGTACCGAAACGACCGTCTCGGGGGACATCGAAGCGCGAACCCCGGCGGACGACCGCGACGGTGTCGGGTTGCCAGAGCGGCAAGACGGGAACGTCACGGGACAGGATCCGTTGAACACGTTCGTACACTGCGCGTCGCTCGGACCGATCGATCGTCGTTCGGCCGAGCTCGAAGAGGCCGTCGAGCTCCGCGTTGCGGTAGCGCCACCGGTTGGCACCCTCGCTTTGCGGGCCCGGGATTCGCGATGAGTCGAAGAACCAGCTCAGCACGTGGGGCTCGATCACCTCGGGCACCTGCAGCAGCGTCATCTCGAAGCGGCCGCGGTTCAGGTCGGAGATGAGCGTCGCCGCTTCGGAGGGCCGAACGTCGACCTCGACCCCGACCTCCTGCAACATCGCTGCAATCGCGCGGGCCACCGATTGGCGAAAGCGCTCCGAGGTTGTTCGCAGGACGAGTCGCATGCGTGGCTCGGGGCCCACCGGATCGGGAAACCCGGCTTCGTCCAAGAGCGCGGCTGCGACCGCGGGATCGAACGGGCGCGGCGGCTCGCCGGCAAGCTCCGCCCAGTGGCCGTGCGGAATCCAGCTGTCGGTGACGCGCGCAAGACCTTGGTACTTGGCCTGCACCAGGAGCTCGCGATCGATCGCGTAGCCGATGGCGCGTCTCACGCGGACGTCTGCGAGCTTGGGGGAGCCGGTTTGAAAGCCGAGATAGAGCGTCGAAATGCCAGGGGCGCTCCGCGTCTCGAAAGGGCCGTCGTCCTCGAACAGCGGAAGCAGCAGGGGCGGAATCGAGGTGACGGCCAGGTCGCCCTGCCCGGCCAGCATGCGCAGCGCCCGCGTGTTGTCGTCACGGATCACGACCATTCGCAGGTTTGGGTAGGTCGGTGCCCCGCGGTGCCAGTGCGGGTTGGCGCGAAGCTCGAGGACTCCCGGCTCGCGCTTGACCAGGCGGTAAGGGCCCGCTCCGATGGGCAAGGGTTCTTCCGGAGTGGCGATTCGCCGGAAGGCGTCTTGGCGCCGGACGATGGGGAGCTCGAGGTCGGTGAGAAACGTGGCGTGCGGCTCGCGGAGGATGAACACGATGGTCCGCGGGTCGGGGACCTGCATCTCGGCGATCCGTCGGTAGTTCTGGGCGTAGCGGCTCTTGAGCTTCGGGTCGACGACTCCTTCGAAGGTGGCGACCACGTCCCGCGCGTCGAGCGGCGTGCCGTCGCTGAAGCGCAAGCCTTTGCGGAGGCGCACTCGGAATCGCGTCGGGCTCAGGACGTCCACCGACTCGGCGAGATCGGGGATGACTTCCAGGGTTCGCGGGTCGATCGTCACAAGCGAGGCGAAGATCAGACGCGAAACGCGAAGGCCGTACGGGTCGCCGACGAAACGTGGGTCGAGTTGCTCGGCGTCCCGAGGGAGCATGACGACCAGGGAGTCCGGGTCGCGCTCGGCGGGGCGACCGCAGCCAAGGCCGATCACTAGGAGCAGCGCGAGCGCGCTGCTAGGGTGAAGCCGATGGCGCACCGAGCGCTCCTTAGTCTTGCGATCTTCGGCCTGCTGGTCGTGAGCCCTGGCGCGCGCGCCAAGGGGCCGGAGCCCGTTGCGCAGACTCTTGCCAAGCTCGTTCGGCAGGCTGCGCTCGGCGATGGACTCGGGATTCATGTCGTTCGGCTGCACGATGGACAGGAACTCTACCGCAATCGAGCCGAACGCCCTCGGAATCCGGCGTCGAACCAGAAGCTTCTGACCTCGGCCGCGGCCCTTTGGCGCTTGGGCCCTAGCTTTCAAATGGCAACGCGGGTAGAGGGCCGCATCGTCGAGGGTCGGGTGGGTCGCTTGGTGGTACGGCCTTCGGGAGACCCGACCCTCGGCTATGCCATGCTGGCCATGCTCGCAGAGAACGTGCGGTTGCGCGGCGTGGACGCGGTCCATCGGATCGTCATCGACGACGGCTATTTCGATGACCAGATCCTTCCGCCGGCGTTCGACCAGCAGCCCAAGGAGGCCGCTTCGTTCCGCGCCGCCATCTCAGCGTTTGCAGTCAACCGCAACAGCTACATCGTGCACATCGCCCCAGGGCCCGAGGTCGATCGGCCAGCGCGCGTTCGTGTGCTCGCGGAGGGCTACGTGCAGATCGACAACCGGACGGTGACCGCCGCAGCAGGCCCACCCTCCCCGCGCATCGACCACGAGGTCACCGAGGATGGACATCTCGCCGTTCGCGTCGAAGGCGCAATCCCCGCGCGAGCACGCACGATGTACTACCGGCGCCGAGTCCCTGCTCCCCGTGCGTACGCCGCGAGCCTGTTGGTTCGGGCGCTGAGAAGGGCCGGCATCGGGGGCGCCATGTCGATCGAGAACGGCCCCGTAACCGAACCGGAACCTCTGCTCGGCGAAGTGCAGTCGCCTCCGCTCAGCAAGGTGCTCTATTCGGTGGGCAAGTGGAGCGACAACTTCACGGCCGAGATGCTGCTGAAGGTGATCGGCGCAGAAGTCGAAAGGCCGGGCACCTCCGCGCGGGGCGTGGCCGTGGTCCGCGAAGAGCTCGGCAAGAGGGGCATCGGTACGAACGGCCTCATCATGGTGAACGGGTCGGGGCTTTTCAACGGCAACCAGGTCGCGCCACAGCACTTGACCCAAACCCTGGTCGCAGCCTATCGAGACCCCGCCATCGCCGCCGAGTATCTGGCGCACCTCGCTGTGGCCGGCTCGGATGGAACGCTCGAGTCCCGCCTCGAAGACCTGCCGCGTCCGAGAATGGTGCGCGCGAAAACCGGCACGCTTCGGGACGTCATCGCCTTGTCGGGCTACGTCCTAGGAGAGCCCGGCCACTCGGTCGCGTTTAGCTTTCTCGCGAATGGGATCGCGGGGAAGCAGGGCGAGGCGAGACAACTCGCGGATGCAATCGTGAGAGCGCTGGCGGACTACGCCGTGCAGCCGGCCGAGAAGGAGTGAGGCTGCCGCGGGTGTGGTGGGGGGTGGTTGCTGGGCATGGGGGGTGGTTTGGTTTGGTTACACCGCCCGCCCGCCCCCACCTGTAATCCTCCCTGGCGCGGCGGTCGCTGCGCTCCGCCTTGCCGGCGCGTTGCGCCGGGCTTCGCCGTTCCGGCTCGCGCTGCCGCGGGTGCGGTGGGGGGGTGCTCCTGCGCCGCCCTTTTACACAACTGGATATGAATGGAGGGGCGTGGAAAATGGCGCGATGTGGGGCGGAGTCGACGTCGCAAGTCAGGAGTTCGCGTGGGGGCGGCGGGGTGGGGAGCGCGGGTCCGTGCTTCCCGCTATCGCCTTCTCACGCGGACGTACGAAAAGTGTTTCGTGGGAGAGTGAACCCTTCATCCCCACCCCGCCGCCCCCACGCGAGCGCCTAAGCCGAGCCGTTCGACGCAGCCCCATGTCGCGCCATTTTCCGCGCCCCGGTATTCCCTGCTAGACCCTCCTCTCATGTTCCGAATCTTTCTTCTCCTCCTTTGCGGCTGTGCCGCTGCGTCCAAACCCTTCACTGCTACTCAACCGGCTCCCATGTCACCACCCGTCGCCGCCAGGAAACCTCACACCGTCACCCTGCATGGCGATACGCGTGTGGATGACTACTTTTGGCTTCGTGAGAAAGGCGCGGCGGAAGTTACTGCGTATCTCGAGGGCGAGAACGCGTATGCCGAGGCGCAAATGGCGCCGACCGCCGAGCTTCAGAAAACGCTCTACGACGAGATCGTCGGCCGGATTCAGGAGACCGACCAGAGCGCGCCGTATCGCAAGGGGGCGTTCGAGTACTACCACCGCACCGAGAAGGGGAAGCAGTACAAGACTCATTGCAGGCGCGTGCCCGGCAAGCCGGAGAGTGAGGAGGTTCTGCTCGACATGAACGCACTCGCCGAGGGGCGTCCGTTCTTGGGACTCGGTGCGTATGAAGTGTCGCCCGACGGCCGCTACCTCGCCTTCTCCCTCGATGAGACGGGCTTCCGCGACTACACGCTGCAGGTCAAGGATCTTCGGTCCGGAGAAATGCTTCCCGAGCGGATCGAAACGGTGAAATCGGTCGCGTGGGTGAGCGACAGCCAGACGTTTTTCTACACGGTGGACGACGAGACCAAGCGGGCCCACCGGGTCCTGCGCCACCGGCTAGGCTCGGCGGACGACGATACGCTTCTGTTCCAAGAAGACGACGAGCGATTCCGGGTTGCGGTCTGGCGTTCGCGGAGCGGTGAGTACGTCTTTCGCGGCGCCTTTAGCCACACCACGAGCGAAATCCAGTTCCTGCGTGCGTCTGAACCGGGCGGCGCCTGGCGGATGGTCGCGGAACGGAAACAAGACCACGAGTACGACGTTTCGCACCGAGGCGATGACTTCCTGATTCGAACGAATGACCGCGGGCGAAACTTTCGCATCGTCCGGGCGCCGGTCGGCAGCCCCGGTCCGTCGTCTTGGAAAGAGTTGGTCCCGCACCGCGATGGAGTGATGGTCGAGGGGCTGGATGTCTTCGAGCGCTTCTACGTGCTGCTCGAGCGCGAGACGGGGCTCCCGTACATTCGCGTTTCGAGCTTCGCTGATGACGCCTCCCACCGCATCGGGATGGAGGAACCGGTGTATGCGGTGTACCCGGGCAACAATGAAGAGTTTTCCGCAAACGCCTATCGTTTCCGCTACGAGTCTCTGACGACGCCGGATTCGGTGTTTGACTACGACGTGTCATCGAAGCGCCGCACCCTGGTGAAGCAGCTCGAAGTGCTAGGCGGCTATGCGCCCGCGGCGTACGAATCGGAGCGACTTTGGGCGACTGCCGCGGACGGCACGCAGGTCCCCGTGTCGGTCGTTTACAAGAAGGGCACGCCGAGAGACGGGTCGTCCCCGATGCTGCTTGCGGGTTACGGCTCCTACGGTTACCCGTATCCGACCAGCTTTTCGCATTCGCGCGTGAGCCTGCTCGACCGCGGCTTCACCGTGGCCATCGCGCACATCCGCGGCGGAGGCGAGCTCGGAAAACCTTGGCACGACCAGGGCCGCATGCAGCACAAGATGAATACCTTCACGGACTTCATCGCGGTCGCCGAGCATTTGATTTCGAAGGACTACACCAGCAGCGACCGACTTGCGATTCAGGGCGGCAGCGCCGGCGGCCTGCTCATGGGCGCGGTCAGCAACCTACGCCCGGACCTGTTTCGAGCCGTCGTCTCGCTCGTGCCATTCGTCGACGTCCTCAACACGATGCTCGACGACAGCCTTCCACTGACGGTCGGTGAGTACGAGGAGTGGGGAAACCCAAACGAGCGCGACGCCTACTTTCGAATCAAGGCGTACTGCCCCTACACGAACATCAAGGCCCAGCCCTACCCGACGATACTGGTCCGCACGTCGCTCAACGACAGCCAGGTGATGTACTGGGAGCCAGCAAAGTACGTGGCGAAACTGAGGGCGCACAAGACCGACGAGAACCCGCTTCTGTTCAAGATCAACATGGACGCGGGGCACGGCGGGGCCTCGGGGCGGTACGACTATTTAAAGGAGACGGCGCTGGACTACGCGTTCGTGCTGACGGAGTTGCTGTAGGGACTCGACCGGGGCGCTTAAAAAGGCGCGATATGGGGCTGCGTCGAACGGGGCGGCTTGCAGAGGTGGCCGGAGGGGCTTGGGGCCTGAGGCCACGCAAGCCGCCCCTCGGAGCTCGCGGGCGTACCGGGGCGCGGAAAAAACCCGACACGGGGTTCCATCGAACGGCTCGGCTTGCAGATGTGGTCGGAAGCACTTGGGGGCCTGGACCACGCAAGCCGAGCCTCGGAACTCGCGCCAATCGGAGGTGGTTGCTGTCTTGCCGATTGTCACTCGTTACGTCGACTCCACCCCATGACGGGTTTTTCCCGCGCCCCTCCACACGGAGACAGGAGCAACCACGTCCCCGAACGGCAGGCGGCAGCGCGAGCCCGCAGGGCGAAGCCCGGCGCAACGCGCCGCCAAGGCAGAGCGAAGCAAATGCCGCGGCAGGGAGGACTACGGGTGGGGGTGGGCGGGCAGCGTAATAAAAAACGCCGGTAGCTCTCACCACCGGCGTCTCTCTCTCGAGCCCCTAGCTCACTCCTTGATCTGTCGCCGGATCTTCCCCAGCGCCTGCTCTTGCAGCTGCCGGATTCGTTCGCGGGACAGGTTGTACTTGTCGCCGATTTCTTTCAGCGTCAGCTCGTCCTCGTCGTCGAGACCAAAGCGCCAGCGAAGAATGCGGGCCTCCATGGGGGTCAGCGTGTCGAGGAGCCTGCGCACCTCGTCGCTCCACTTGCGGGAGACGAGCTGCTCGTACGGCGTTGGCACGTTCTCTTCCTCGAGGAAGTCGATGAACTTGCGGCCGTCCTCGTCGTTGACCGGGCGGTCGAGGGAGAACGGCGTTTCGGCCCAGTAGCCCTTGATCTTCTCGAGCTTCTCGGCAGCGATGCCGGTCTCCTTCTCGAGCTCTTCGGGCGTCGGCTCCTTGCCGGTGCGAGTCGCAATGGCCTGCGTGGCACGCGCAACGCGGTTGTACGTGTCGAGCATGTGCACGGGGATACGAACCGCACGGCCCTTGTCGGCTAGCGCTCGACTAATCGCGTGACGAATCCACCACGACGCGTAGGTGCTGAAGCGGTAACCGCGGTTGTGGTCGAAGCGCTCAACGGCCTTCATGAGGCCGATGTTGCCCTCTTGAATGAGGTCGATGAGGGGAAGCCGGCCGCGGTTGTAGCGACGCGCTATCGAGACCACGAGACGAAGGTTCGCCGCCACGAATCGGTTCTTCGCGCGCTGCTGCGCCTTTTGGGCGCCGCGAACGTGCTGCAGGTAGCGCTTGAACGCCGGGGTCATCCGGACGTGGTCGCCGACGATGTCGCGCTCGTCCGCGAAGTCACCGGCGAGGCGATGCACCGCGCGGTCCGACTCCTGAACGAACAGTCGGTCGCTGTCGAGCTCACGCATCTTGGTCGAAAGCTGAAGACACAGAGAGCTCCAGCGGACTTCCTGCCGCTTGCCGAGCTTGTCGGCCTTGGAGCTCTTGCAGAGCTTGCGGAGTGAGGCGAGCTCGGGGAGGGGTTGCTCTTCGACGCGACGCTCGATGACCGCGGCCACGCTCTCGAAGCAGGAGGGATAGCTGAGCAGCGCTTCCCAGTAGGCGATTTCGAGACGCTCGACCTGCTTCGCTGCTTCGATTTCCTCTTGGGGCGTAAGCACGCGATGACCGATCATTTCGCGGAAGTAGCGCGTGAGGGTCGAATCTCCGGCACCCTGGCGCTCGAACTCCTTGAGTGCCTTCTCGCTTTCGACACGGGCCTTCTCGAGCTGCTCCTTGTTGGGCTCGGCGGACGGCGCCGCCTGAGCCTGCGCGGGCTTCTGAACCTCGGCGTTAGCCTTGGGCTCCACCTGCTTGGATGCCTTGGCCCTCACCTGGCTCTTTCTCGTGGTTTGTCTTGTCGCTGCCTGTCGTGCCATTTTCCCTCTTGTCTCCCGGTGGCGCCCTCAATCTGTGGCGCCCCGCCTGAATGGCTGAACATTCGAAACCGCCAGACTCTTCCATCAGGCGTGAACCAATCGTCCGAGTTGAATCGAGATGCACGCACCATGCCGGAATGCCTGATGGCCGCGAACTCGCCCTTCGAGCGCTTGGATTTTGTCGTGGGAGTAACTCGGAGTATATGGGTCCGTGCCTGGAGATGAGAAGGGGTATTCGGCGTGTTTATGCGGAGAAATTCCAGTGAGAACCGTGCTCGTACCGAAATACTAAAATCGGTCCGTTCGCGGATGCCCCTCGTGTTGGCGACGGTCTTCGCCATGGTCGTGTCGGCCGCGGCGACCGCCGGCTACGCGTGGCTCGTGGGCCCGCTCGTGCGCAGTTGGGAAGGCAATTCCGGGGCCGGAAGCGCCTTGGGCAAGCTGCCGATCCCGAGCCTGACCGTCACCCAGATCGTTTGCTTGCTGGTCGGGCTCGGGGTGCTGAGAGCGCTCTCCGAGACGATTCGGACCCACCTCGCGTCCAAACTCCAACTCGGCGTAATTCGAGAATTCCGTGGGAAATTGCTGAGTCATGTATTGGCCCTCGAGCCGTCGAAGCTGCTCGCCTGGCCTCGCGGGGAGCTCTCCTCGCGGATTCAGGTCGAAGTGCACGGGGTTCGTGTCTTCCTCCATTTGGGTGTCGGCCAGGGCATTCGAAGCGCCTTGGTGGCTACGGCACTAGCCAGTGTGGCGCTGAGGGTGGATACTGCGCTAGCCATCCCAGGGCTCCTGGTCGTGCCTTTGGCCGTCGCGCTGATGGTCGTGGCGGCCCGCCCCGCGAGGAAGCTGCAGCGCGAGCTGTTTGCGGCCGAGTCTGCGGTGGTGGCGAGCACGGCCGAGGCCATCGACGGAGCGGCGGTTCTTCGGGCGTACGGCGCGTCGGCGTCCACCTGGGAAAACGTTGACGAGGCAGCGAGACGCTCGGAGGAACGCGGGATCGCCGCGGAGACTTGGAGCGCCGCCGCAGGGCCGCTGGTGGAGCTCTCGGCCGCCCTCGGCATCGCGTTGGTGTTCGCGTTCGCCTGGTCGAGCCGAAGCGCCGTTGACGTCGCCAGCGCGGGAACGGTGCTCGTCGCCCTGCTCTTGATGTACCGACCCTTGCATGGAATCGCGCAGGCGGTCTTCGGGTGGTGGTCGGGCTCGGCATCGCTCGATCGGCTCAATGAGCTCTTCAGCCTGCCCGCGGAGCCGGTCGAACCCGCGGCTCTGCGCACGGAGCGCGTTGTCGCGCTCAGCTTCGACGAGCTCAGCTTCGACTACGACGGGCGGCCTGTGCTTCTCGGCGCACGCGCGTCGTTTCGCGGCGGCGAGCTCGTCGCTCTCACCGGTGAGAGTGGCGTAGGCAAGTCGACCTTGCTCGGGGTTCTCGCAGGGGTGCTTCCGGCCTCCGCCGGAAGCATCGCCATCGACGGCCTGCCCGCGTCCCGCGGTTCGCTCATCGCCGCGACCGCGTGGATGCCCCAGAACCCCGCGCTGTTTCATGACACGATCCTCCAGAACGTGGCGCTGGGCGTGAGCGGTCCGGACCGCGATCGGGTCCTCGAGGCCTGCCGTCGCGTAGATGCGCACGACTTCATTTCGGCAAGGCCACAGGCATATGATGGCGTCTTGCACGAAGGCGGCACTGACCTGTCGACCGGTCAACGGCAGCGAATCTGTCTTGCGCGTGCGCTTTACACGGGCGCCCCCGTGTTGCTCTTGGACGAGCCGAGCTCTGCTCTCGACGACGCGCACGAGCGTGAGGTGATTCGCGTTTGCAGAGAGCATGCCGACCATGCGGGACTGGTCATCGTCGCGACGCATCGCAAGGATTTCCTTCGTCATGCGGACCGCGTGCTAGAGCTGCGGAACGGGACGGTGACCGAGTGGGAACGACGAACGCCAGACGCGCTCTTGCACTAGCGACCGTTCTAGCCCTCTGCGGTGTCGCGGGGACGGCGCGTGCGACGACCGATCCGGCGGCGATTGCCGATGCCGTGAGCCAGCTCGACGCCGACCACGACCGCGCAACGGCCGCGTTGTACGTGCTTCAAGCGGGCGGCAAGCGAGCTGCGAAGCAAATCCGCGCGGCGTGGCCGACGATTTCTTTGCTTGGTCAAAAGCGCGCGATCGGCGCACTCACTCGCCTTGCGGTGAATCACGAAGCGGCCATCGATACCCTGGTCGAGGCTGCTCGGTCGGACGAC
>Ga0316198_10000240_pt1 | contig 26497 bp, 26 predicted proteins | sample OudBieAanoxic_MG_FD_204935 | JGI IMG/M metagenome (GOLD analysis project Ga0316198, IMG submission 204935) | Coastal sediment microbial communities from Oude Bieten Haven, Netherlands - site A anoxic | ecosystem: Environmental > Aquatic > Marine > Coastal > Sediment | place: Netherlands... | reverse complement strand
GGCATCCAACAAAAAAGCAGCGCCATTTCTGACCCTGCTCAATTTACTGCCTCCAAGGGTGCCGTTATTCAGAGAGAAGATGCACGCACACCTAAGAAGCCCCTTAAATGCCGCCCAAACATTCCTTTTTTAAAGTATAACCTTTGGGATGCCTTAAGCCATCGCATGGTTTATTTTTGTTTATCGAAGTTGGGTTGCATTCACACATATAAGGTATGCACGAATTATAGAAATTCAATAGCACACAGTGGATTTCCTAATAAAGGCTAAATGTCAGAACCCCGATTTAGCGGAATAGATATGATAATCTTCAAAATTCAACGTCAGGAATACTATGGGAACAGAGCGTTCGAGCAGTTTTCATATTAACCAGTTCGATACAAATACATTGAGAGTAAGCCGCGATTTTGAGCTCTTAGAATATAGAAAAAACAACTTCAACAAAGAAAAATGCTCATATCATCTTTATGTTCTGCCCCCAAACATATCCACAGCTGCTGCAGCTCCATCTAAACACAGGGCCACTTTCAGGCCGCAAGCCACCCGGTATTGCAAGCCCCTGTTTTATACGTTCAGCTTCTTCCCGCGTTGGGGCACCATAGATGATTTCTAAACCATCGTGTTTAGTGCACTTAGGGCATATCTGTTTTTGAAAGTTATCGGTAACCATATTTTCTCAGAACCCTTAACTTAAGGGTTTTAGGAATGTCTTTGAACAAATCTTTCATTTTTCAGATGAGCAGATCGGATTTCATGGGAAAACACATCAGTAAAATATTCATACAACTTGCCAATGCCTGGATTTTCAGTTTTGGAGGATTTTCTGGGTATATGTTCCGGCTATCACAAGGCTTGGAGCTACACTCACGGTTGCGCTTAATAGCAGTAGGCTTCACCCGCCTCTTTCATACGCCTTGTTGGATATATCCACAATTCCAGCCGCTAACAAATCTCCATGGCGATCAGAGTAACGTCATCATGAGTTAGCTCTTTCTCAGTAAAATCATGCAATGTTTTAAGAACCGCCGATTTAAGACCAGACAGAGAAACTCCCGCATTCGCATCAAGGGCATCTTTGAGGCGCGCTAATCCAAAACTTTCACCCTCGGGATTGGGCGCGTCAATGACGCCATCGGTATAAACAAAGAGTCGGTCTCCGGGTGTCATCGAAATCGTAATCTGACTGTAAAGTGTATCCAAATCGATAGCAAGTGGTATATTTAGTGGAAAACCATCGCTTTGACTTTTATGATCCGACGGTCTGGCGTAGGACCAGGCCCTGTCATTCGCTCGCTGGTATAGAATCGGAGGGTGACCGGCATAAGATACTCTCGCTTCGCTCTCTTGACGGTAATACGCGACAACTGCCGCGGTAGTCATGGCATCCAGGCTGCGGCTGGTAATTCGTTGGTTAACCTCGCCCAGAATGACTCGACTGTCCGGCTCTCAGATATGAGCTTTTAGAGTTTCATAGACATACTGGCTTATTTCCGAGACAGCCTCGCCGTGACCGGTAACATCTGCTATAGCCAGTCGAGTAATGACGCCACCTTTGCAGACTCCAAAATAGTAGATGTCTCCACCCTTACTTCCCTCACAACAGGGTGTAGAATAGATAGAACCGATGACTTTTCCGGCAGAAACCTCTGAATCTCGATTACGGATACCTCCCCAGAGTTCCTTACAATCAAGCCTGCCATGTGAGTCAACAGTTGGAAACGGTGAATCTTTCTCATTCATTTGTAGCCCCCTCTCCCAAAATAAAGTCGCTAAAGCGATTTAAGAAGTTTACCGAATATCCAATAAATTAAAATTTTAAACTCCACAAATTTTTCAAAGATTCAAAAGTAATGATTTTTTAAAGTAATCAAGGTTAGATAACGATCGACCTTGCCTATCCCGAAAATCCTGCACCTCGGGTATCGGGATCAAGTGCAGCACAAGGATTAGAACGCATTTGTTTACGGGATTCATAGCTATACATCGTGAGATTTCTGGATAATCGGCTTGATGTCAATGATCGGTGTGCCGTCCAGCGCCTCCAGTGGGCGCACCCTGAGCCGCATTTGCATGTCAATCTCTAAAACCTCAACACGATGCAAGCCCACAGGGTTAGGGCGGTTAGAGGAGCGCGTTGTAAATACTCCTCGACGAGGGTTCTCCGGGTTGTCGCGAGGATGGAGCTTTAGGACGTTGCGGGTTGCCTTGTGGAACCAAGTTAGCAAGACGACCTCGCAGCCTGGAGTGATGCCGTCCAGGCCTTCTGCAAAAGCTGGTTCCATTTCCACCCACGCATCAGGCGCTCCTTCGTAGCCTTGTTTTGGGCAATCTTCCCGCCGCTTCAGCTTCGAGCGCACAAATCCAACGGGCCGAAGCAGATATGGGTCCATGTTATCGAGGTCTACCATGGTGATGACACCCTCCGCATATTTGGCCGCAGACAACCTGTCTGTAGCCTCTGATCTTACAGCATAATTGATTGTTTATCGTTGCTATATTCCAATAATTTGGAACTTATAAACATATTCAGCGTAATTAGAGATTAGTCATTACCCGCAGCATGATCTGTCTGCTGCCTGATTGCATGGAAACTCATGGGTTTTATCCAATCCTATGAGCTCATTAATACTGTTTGTTAATGCATTGTGAGCACCCTTTTTCACTTGACCAGCTATGTCTGTAGCCCGATTAATCTCTTCCAGTGTGATACCAGAAGTGATGGCTTTTTCATAGAGATGCTCAAAACACGGAATACAATTCGCCGCTGTAGCAGCACCGATGGCAATAAGATTCTCGGTTTTTTCCTCTAAAATGTTTTCTTCCATTCTATTTTTTAGCGGTTTCATAAATTATTCCTCCTTCTTACGCATTATTTGGAAAAATAGATGATCAGATTGCATTTGACCTTTTTATTTTACGCTTTGGTTTGCCGAAATCTTGCATTACATCCACTTGGGTGTGTAATCAAATTAACATTCTTACAGCTCTGCGGCTAAACACATGACAACTATTTTCGTTCTATTCGATTTCGTGCCGGATCATAAGCTGCTCCACGGCACTGACTGTTTAGCCTGATGAACAAGCGGAGTGACATTGTTTAGTTCAAGAGACATGTTACACGGCATCTGAAAAAGCGGTTTAATACTCATGATACCTTCGGTTCGCATACCTTGGAATACCTTACATGAAGTCGATTTGACAGCATCATGGATCGTATCCGCCGCAGCTTCACATCCCAGTACTACCAGAGCCTCATAGTTGCGTGCACGCTTCAAAAGTTTTTTTCTCCTCCTTGAAGTCCACATACAAACAACAAATTGGTGGAGCCATCTACTCCTGAAAACATCTGTTTTGACGCCCTTTTGTTCCAAATTGAATTTAATGGTTTCTATGAGTTCTTCATAAGAAGCTGTCTTTAAAAACCTCCGCAGGACCTCAAAATAAGGTCGATTTGTTCTCACGGCCATACTGGCCGCTGGGCAGAATCGGCAAGGGATAATCAAAGCAGATTTGAAGCTCTCAAGTTCAGGAAGCTCCTTGATGTCTTTTAAATATACTGGCATTTTTCCTCTCCTATCGTTCTTCTCTCAAAATCTGTAAGAATTGTTTTTGGAAACGATATTGGCCGTACGCCGGGCAATTTCTCCTCTAATACAGGCCCCCTCACAGGACTGAACCGGAATCTTCGATTGGCTCATATTCTTTTTAACGGTCATCTTTCCTATGGGGCGACTAACCGTTGTCGGACTAATTATTGCTGCTTTTTTAGGTTCTACGCTTCTCATGTGAAACCTCCTTAGAGCATTTACGATCATTCTCTTATAGAATCCATTGAATCTGTTAATGTCCTTTTTTTCTCTTCGTATTCCTCCTTGTCGATCTCACCTGAAGCATAGCGCTTGCCGAGAATCTCTATTGCGGAATCCGATTCCCTGGTCTGATATTTATCAATGTCGCGGGGGCCAAAACAGCACATCCTGAACCCCCGTCCTCCCCTCATCACGAAAAAACACAGAACCATCATAAATATCGGAAATATCCACCAAAAAGAATTCCAAGTAATCTCTGAACCATACATACGAATTACCTCCTTTACATCCATTATTTTATTAAGACTTACGGCCGGCAAACACGGTATTGCTCTCGCTTTGAACGATGAGCGATAAAGCTTGGCTGGGATGATATCCTTCTAAGGTTGAGGCATTGTTTCCATAGCGGAATTACACATGCACCATCACCTCTCTTCATCCCCTTTAATCCCATAGACGAAACCGCCTGAGGAAAGGATACACATACAATTCATTTTTTTTGAGCAAATAATAAATAGGAAGCCTAATAGTGGATCCAATAAGGCAGGCTTAAATTTGAGTCAGGAAATTAGAAATATTTATTTGGGAACCTTTGGTAATATGGGGACTTGTATCCGATCGCAGGCAAGGGTGTTTTGCTCATCATAATAAAAATCACATCCATTTTTAAGTACTGCTTTAAGTTTGGTTCTGGCACGGTGAAGCCTTATCTTTACATTATCAACTGATATTTCCAGAATATTGGCAATTTCTTGGTTTGACAGGCCTTTCATTTCACTTAAAACCAACACAAGTCGGTAGTTGAAGGGCAGCTTGTCGATATATTCAGTGACACACTCGCTCATTTCTTTCCGGATGACAACCTGATCTACAGCTGATGGCCTGGAAGGTCTACCGGCGTTTTCGATACCGGATCCGGAGGTGTCCTTAAGAGGTATGTTTACCGATGACTGTTTGTACGAGGCAGATCTCGATCTGTCAATTGCGACATTGGTTGCTATTCGATATACCCATGTTGATAGTTTGGATTTCCCCTTAAACCCGCCCAAGTTCCGGCTTATTTTATTAAAAACATCCTGTGCTAAATCCTCAGCGTCATTGGGTCCTACGATTCTAGAAAGATATTGAATGATTTTGGTATAATACTCATTGTAAATGCTTATAAACTCGCATTCAGTGACCATCATTCATTTCCCTGTTATCGACTCGTTTGTACAATTGATTTTAAGACCCTTGTCGCCTGCAATCAGGGCAACAATTTATTAAGCTCGCTGAAAAGTCCTATGTTATCATCGATGAGATATCAGAGCGCAGATGTTAAATCAGAAAGATGGTAGTAACGTTAGCAGAGGGAGGACTTTAACCCAACTAAAGCCAAAAATATTATTAAATCTATACATTGCAAGTTGTCAAGTGAGTTGGGATCCAAATAGTAGATTAGCTATATTTCAGATCAACCTGGAAGGCGATGAGTTGCAACCAGTGTTGGAGGCCCATCTTCGGTCGGACGATTTTTTCTTTACCAAAATGTTCCCCAACTCTGATTTGACCAGTTTTCAAATCCGAATGATAGCTGGTCGGTAATATTTATGGCGGCGGTACTTTGGGCTAGCTGAGTCCGGTTTTTATTAAAATCGCTGAACGCTTAGAGTGTCTGCCCCTTCAAGAGGTGAATTAAGATGTCCAATAAACAGAAAAGAATCTTGTCCCGGCGACGCCTACAAAATGCGTTATGGGGACTTTTTATCGGGGATGCGTTGGCCATGCCCGCTCATTGGTATTACAGGGTTGATAACGTTCGAAAAGTCTTTGATGGCGGGATTCGGGATTACCAAGAGCCCCCTCATCCTCATCTCGAAAGCTTTATGGTGGGAATGGCCTATCATCCGGATGTTGAGACTGCCAAACGTCAGGGCCGGGCATTCGATATCCTGCATGAGCATGCCCGCTTCTACCATACTAGCTACAGCGCGCTTAAAATCAGGAGCACCGAACGAGAAAAGGCCCATGGGAATCCCGTTCCCGAACTGGCAGATCGCTATCATTACCACCATGGGCTCAAAGCAGGCGAAAACACCCTGGCCGCCCATCTTGTCCGCGTGTTGATGCGATCGGTGATCCGTTGCGGCCGTTATGATCCCGATGCATTCATTGAAGATTTCATCGCGCATATGACAACGACTGGCAGAAACCGCGATCCGTACTGTGAAATCTATATTCGACGGTGGTTCGAAAATTACTCCCGCGGCTTGCCTCCTCATGGCTGCGCCGAGTTGCAGCGCAATGTGTGGTCCATCGGCTCCCATGGCGGCATAATCCGGCCCCTGGTCATATCAATGATTGCGGGCAGTGCCTATCAGGGCCTGGGTTTGGCCATTGAGCATCAAAATCTCACCCACCGATCGGAAAATGTAACCAGTGCATTGGGCGTGCTGGTGCCCCTGCTACAAGCCCTGTTGGCGGATGCCGAGCCGTGCCGCGTGATATCAGATTATGCACAACACGTGCACCCGCCTCAAATAACAGGTGAACAGCTATTTGCGGTCTACCGAGATCACCAGGGGCCCGGTAGCATTTCTAAACGCAAAATGTGGGAATTACACACGAATCTTGTCGACGCGTCGTATGATTTGGACCGACTCGTTCGGGAAGATTCTGAGTCGGCAGTTATAAATCATTTGTTTGCCACAGCATGCTACCCAGAGCATGGTTTGCCATTGCTCTTATATTTTGCGAAAGCCCACAACATGGATGTGGAATCCGCGCTCCTTGCAAACGCAAATGCTGGTGGTGATAACGTCCACCGTGGAATGGTTTTGGGCATTCTCCTGGGCGCTGCCAATAGGGAATTACCAGAACACCTAAAGCGAGGATTGATCGCATGCGACGAATTACAGACCGAGATTGAAGCCTTTAGCGACATCGCTTTGAGTGGAAATGCTATCTGATTTTTAAGGATCTACCAAACTAAGCAAATATCAGACGCGCCGATGAAGGATAGGCCGTCAAGATGAAAGATAGTGCTGAACTGTTTAATAGATGTAACGGTTTCAGCTTTTATTGAATAATGCTTATGAGGCAATGGGTCCTGTGAATGTAAATGAGTATGAATCAAGGAAAGAACGATATGACAAACAGCTATAAAAAGATACCATATGGACATCTCTGAAGTAGTTGCAGTGGAAAAAGTGGGCATTGTGAGAAAGCTCAGAGAAAAAGAATATGAAAAACTCAAAGATGCTGTCTAAAAACGCAGAGGTTGGATAAATAGTGGTATTCCCAAAGTAAAAACTGTCCGACGCCTTGGAATTGATTTTCCTAAAGATTAAGAGGTGTTAAAGGCAAGTGGGGTGGAGTAACCACCCTAATAAAAAGTTGCGGACATACGCTATTTCCTTTTAGCAGGGAGTTTATGGATCTTATAGCCGTGATGGATTGGCACAGCAGCGAATAGAAGAGAATTGAAAAAGAACGCAATAATTTGATCAATAAAACATTCAATAAAGCTTCAATCCACTCAGATTACGCAAAAACAGCCCAGTAACCATCATAGCGGCGTCATCAGTGGATTTGACGACTTTATTCCAAATTCTTTCCGGTCATTTCCAAGCCAGCGTTGCGGCCCACTCGAAGGTTACAACTGGTAATAGAAACGGATGATCGAGGACAAATATAAAGACTTGACCAAATTCGGAAATATCGGCCTGGAAATGATTGTATGATTAAAGTTTCCAACACGCTAATTCCTTGACATTTTTCAATGCCATATTACTTTCTAATTACAAGAATACACTTATGAATTCTATCCTCTTTTCTTTTTTTCTGTCGCGCATCCCCTATGCTACCTTGAATCCCACTTAGCGTTGCAAATCGTCTATTACGCTTCCGCATTAACCAGAAACTAAGTGATGATGGACCCATGTATTTTCAGTAGTTTCCGCCCCAGTATGTTCGTCCCGTTAACGGCCATATTCTTAGAGATATAGATCCATATCAGGTAGATATCCGTAGCCCTCGGTTAACCGGGGAGTCATCCATACGAATATTGCACCTGTTTGACATCCGTGAAGCACCAATGTTTCGTGTGTCGTATTTTCGGATATCTATCTGATATTAAGATAGAAAATTACCCTCAAAAAAGGAGGTGCATTATGAAGGCAGGGATTTTCTTTACCGGCACTGGCCCGATACTGCTTTTGACGAGTTATGGTGCACTCAACGATTCGACACTGGTGGATAAACTAGCTCATAAAGGGATCAAGAAATACATCGCCTATGAGGTTCCTGAAAATCTGGTCAAGGAAAAATATGGCAAACAATTTGATGTCATATTGGGCGACCTAAAACAATCAGATGACCTGCGAGTCTTGGATTATGACGGCCACCATGTTTTCTACAACTTTTCATTGTCCGATCTGGGTACCCCCGTCTTTCATGAATGAGCCTGATGATTTTTACAGGTAAATAAGCGCAGGAGAACGGGGGTTCCTGCGCTTGAAGTTACTTGCCATTCGACCAAATATGAGAAATCACGCCGACTGTTACGATAAGTTCTGGATAACTATACTTTGAAAGGTTCGATTTATTAGGGGATATTAGGTTTTCCCTTGAATAAAACAACCTGTATCTCCAAATATACGCTGGCAATGGCGTATCTCGGAGCTTGTGATATCATCAGCAACAGCCCTCATGGCTTGGCCCGTCAATACTGACCCCACCTCTGGGTCCTGCTTTAGCCTCGGTCAGGCCAAAAGTTTCGTCGCTTCTCGCATCATCCGTCCGATCGGCAAGTTTCGAGGGCACGACCGTTCCGCCTCATTGAAGTCTAGCTGAGTCAAGAGTGCTCTTATTTGACCCGGCAGCATTTCGAAGGTGGAACGTGCCAGCATTAAATCCTGGTAAGAATGAACATACATGAGGCAGCGCATGACATCGTTTATCGGCACCTTATCACCAAGCGCTTCTGAACAAAGACGGCCGCATCCAGCGCAATAGTCGCTGCAAGTTTCCCGATCGTATTGAGCCAGCAAGGTACGATCGGATTGTGAAAGTCGTGTTTGATCGACTGCCGCAACCGCGTTGGTTGCCATAATGGTGAGATTGGGCATCTGAGAACAGATGCTGGCGATACGTTTGTCTTCCCAAACAGCCATTAGTTTTGCCTGATGGTGTGTAAATCCTTTTTGCATAAAGCGGCTTGCCATTTCTATCTTAGCATCGGAATCACTCATGACCGGACCGCCGCCCTGGGTCTTCATGGCCGTGAGACCGATACCGGCTCGGTAGCAGGCCTCAACCGCCGCTTTCATTCGATTATCATGCATCAGGCGGTAGTTGTAGGTAAACATGATGCCGTCTATCCACGGCAGCCGAGCGGCCTCCTCAAGGCAGTCTTCCATGTTGGCATGTGTGCTAAAGCCGAACAACCTCAACTTACCGGCCTTTTTCATTGCCTGGGACCAGGATTTCAGGTGGGGGGGAATATCATCAAGGCCTTTGATGCCATGCACAAAAAGAAGATCAATGTAATCAGTATGCAACCGTTTCAAACATGCTTCAAGCCGTGGCGTAAAATCGGTACCTTTTCTCAGTGAAAGTTTGCTCACTAGAAACACTTGCTTACGGGTATCGGGGTATCGAGCGAACCAGCGACCGATGCCCTCTTCACTGCGCCCCCCACCGTAGCCTTCAGCGGTGTCCCAATAGTCAATCCCCCACTCGAGCGCTTTGGCAAGCATTAGTCGATTGTTCAATATGTCAAACATCCCGCCAAGTGAAAGTGTAGAGACCTTTATGCCCGACCGGCCGAAAGGTCTGCGGGGCATCGGCGCATTGGGAAGGACAATCTGGGCTGAAGCCGGACGGGGCGACCGGAGAACGGCAGTGCCCACCGCAGTCCCCAATCCTATTGAAGCAGCTTTTTTTAGGAAATCCCGGCGATTGGATTTATCAGATTTATTCTCATTGAATGACATGGTTTATACCCTCCTTGGATTCCGATCTACTCAAGTTTGGCGGCCGGCTCCATCCGGCGGCCCGTGCCGAGATCGAAAACTGGCTTAATGTTGTATTTGCTTATGATTACGTCCTCGGGGACCTGCAGGCTGGTCTCTCCGTTCTCTATCCAAAAGCGAAGCTCAGCGTTAATGTTAAGCCCTCGATTCAGTGCACGTTCAATCTCGCTTCGGGTTTTTCCGTAATACTCATCGGCTTTTCTTCCGTGATAGGCTCGCCTCGCATCGTACCACGCCTGTGCGCTTTTATATGGCAGCACCACGAAAACCCAATACTCCGTACGATCAGTTAAAATTGCTTCAAGAAACAGCGAATATTCGATTTTCTTGCCATCTGCAGAAACCGCTTTGAGGCGTTCTAACTCCAAGTCCTCGATCAACCACGTGGTTGTACCGCCAAGCGTTCCTGCAAAATCCTGAACCGTTCCAAAAACGTACTCTGGATTTTTTTCAGAGGCAATGAAGTATCCCCTTAAAAACCACTCGGGCGGGACATAGGCCTGAAGACCGTTTTTGTGCCTAAAAGCCTGGGAAGACTCCGCTAAAACAACCGGAGCCGTTATCACCAGGTTTGCTACTATGCACACTGATGCAACCTGAAATGAAATTAATTTTATAAATAAAGTTAAACTTTTCATAATATCCAACCCCCTCTGACATGAACAAAAAACCCCGCCTCTCGATTGAGAAACAGGTTTCGGAGTCAACGCATGAGAGCCTCACTTATGTTTTAATAAATGGCATTTTGGCATTGCGCTTACTATAAAATCAACAAAGCAGAAAATACAATGATGTATTTCAAATTTTTAATGTGATTGCTGCCACATACTGAATGAGCAAAGCCGTGTTTTCCTTAAACACCTACCCATGGCATATATGACATTTATGATAACAGGAAATGGTGGATACATCACATTACTCTAATATCGCCCACTTTACATTATTGTCATAGGTATCGGTATGTTAACGATTTGGTATTCAATGTGGGTCGGGTATGAGTATCCCCAGATTCTGATGCAATAAATAAACCTGCGCTTAATTGTAGTTTACGCACACCACGGCTCAGCGAGAACCAATGATAGACAAATAGTGCCCAGTATTATTGAGCGGGTTGCATTCTTACGACCGGATATGAGCATTATTTTTAGCCTGTGGCCTGATTTCAATCGAGGGCGTCAGGGAATCCCTTTTTTACGGAGATTCTATATTTGCGGGAAGTATAGGTTCTATAAGATGTCGGCTTAGCCTGTATTTCTAACAGACGGTCATCGATTTCTTTTCTGTCCTTGCTTTCCTTCCATTTTTCCCAGTCTCCCAAGCTTTGCCAGGTACTGATCACCACCATTTCCTGTGGGTCTTCCGTGCTGACCATCGTCGTGCCTGAGATATAACCTTGATGGTTCATGGCATTGGATCGGATTTTTCTAAGCAATGAGAAGGCCTGACTGTCTTTACCCTTCTTGATGGGCCTTTGGATAATAGCCTTAACAAACATGGTATTCCCTCCTTTCCTGTTTGCCGGGCCTCATTTATGCTGCAGCTTTGCATGGAAGAGACCCTTTCAACGTGTTGCATGCCTATACGATAAATGCCTTTTTACGATATCTGACAACGTTGAAGGTTATTATAGCTGTAATTTCGTCTAAAACCTTCAGCCCCATAGTGGACTTCCGAAAGGCTTCTCGAAATTTAGGAGATTTTAGTGCTGGAGATGTGGGATCAGAAAGAAGGATGTAATGATCGCATAGGATATGCTGTAACCCAACCTGAGCTAAAATATTAATTATTCGATACGTTGCAGGTTGTCAAGGATGATGGGCTGCCAATAAAGGATTTGTTATATTTAAGATGGGGTATAAATGTCGATACTAAAAATATTTTGCCACAGGTACAAATATCAAAAGTTACATCAAAGATACAGACAGGATTCGGTAATCGCTCGATTCAGAAATGCAGCTGAGCTGCGAAGTAATACCTATCGGTAGTTATGGCGAAACTGTGATAAGTTGGAGAGATCAATATTTTTTAAAAGTTTATTTAATTGCAGATAGGTTATAGACAATTATTAATATCTCAATAATCTTTGCGAAGCCTCGTGTAGAAAGGCTACATTTCCAGCTTTTGGTCCTGAACATCATGGGCGTCCTTGTCACCAGCGGCAAAACGCAACAGGGTGCTGCGCTGTTTAGGATCAAGATACTCTGAAAACCAATCAAGAGGTGTTATACCTAATGTTGATGGTTGGTTGAGACTGGCGCCATTTTCAATGAGCAACTGGGCGATCTCCACACGACCGTTTCGTACGGCAAAATGAAGCGGCGTCAAACCAAACCGTGAGTCCAAGGCGTTCACAGGGTGTCCCTCTTTAAGTAGCCTGCGAACCTTATCGATTTTATCGGTCTTGGCTGCTTCATGAAGCTGGCAATTCTTCAGATACTTGTAAAATGAGAGACCTTCCCTAACGAGAAAAACAACAACGAATACAACGATAATAGGCAAAATTTTTATAAAGGTCTCCATTGATCAACTCCCAAGACAGCCCATACAATCTGACTTGTCGACAAATGAATTTATACCGCTTTTCAAAAATAAATTTCGAGATACGGAAGTGTTAAATCTTTTCAGCCCTTTCATTAGATCTTGGGGCGGCACAAAGTGTCCCTCGGTTATCCGGTTCATGAGTTTGACCAATGCCCCGATATGGCGTCTTTTTTTTCTGCTCGGTGAAAAAGATTTCATGAAATATTCGGGTTAGCGATGATGATTATTCCGACAGCTGCTTCATGACGTTGAGATATTCGGGTGAGCGGGCAAGGTAGAAGGAAAGGGCCCGGGCGAAGTCTTTCCCAAGAATGCCGTCGATAAACATCTGGCTGATTTCCCGGTTGCGGTCCAATGCAAATTGGGACGTCACCAGTAACTGACGGTCCTCCTCGCTGATGGTGTTGAGCATGCGGAGCAGGGCTGTACGGGCACGCGGCTGGTACATCCAGAAATAAAGCATGTCCAAAACATGCACCATAACGATTTTCTCTAAATCGCGTGCCTCGGCATTGTTCCGAACAGCATATCGGCAGGGTTTTTCGAGAATCTCCCGGGTGCCGGTTTCGGGGAACATGACTTCCAGCTGGGCGTAGACTCTAAAGAGCCCGGAAAGTTTCTTGCGATATTCCCGAAAACGAGATTGAATGTTTGTATAGCGGTCACTAAGCCCTTCGATGATACCGGCGACAAAATCCGATGCCGCCTTCGAAATGACAGCCGCCCATTTTTGAAGGACGCTCTCGATGCCCTGTACCCCGGCAAGGTGAAGCAAAGAACCGGTCGCCGCATTAAATGCGATGGCAATGGGAATCGAGAGTAAGCTGCGGAAAAAATTACCCACGATGACGGTACGGGGAAACCCCCGAAAGGCATTGTGGCTGGAGAGATAGATTCCATTGGCCAGCGCCATGAATGAATACAAGGCCACGGGGTGGCTGGCCGTGGTAATGCCAAACCCTCGGTCGAGGATGACGGTTTTTACCACCCAGTCGAGCAGGGGAACGGAGAACCCGGTATAGAGCAATGAATCGGTCAGGCGATCCCAGCTCACGTAGTCGTTCCAACGCAACAGGGGTGACCGTCTAAGCCCTCCCCCCCCCAGAACCGACTGCATGATATTACGTAAACCGGTGATACCGAACCAGATAAATGCGCCGCCGTATGCCAGTACCCACCAGTCTTTTGTCAGTGCGAACGTGGTAAAAGCGGGAACGAAACCGATTAAGACTTTGAGGGAGTTTTTAAGACGGGTATTCATATAGCGCCAGGAAACCCGTTTGTGATTTTGAGTCAACCGGGGCGGTTTCAAGTATATTTTATTGGTAAGATTTTTCTGTACGCCACCGAGGGTGACAATATCCCCGGGTTGTTTCATCCGGATCGACTTTTCTTCTACATACCAGTCTTCGATGCACCGATGCCCCAGCCGGCGAATGATCGGCAGGCGTCCCGCCAATCGAATAAGAGCCGGCAGGAGACGACCGGATCCTTTGTAGGGCACGAAAGTCAAGCGCCGCAAAACAGTCATGGTCATCGGAATGATTTCACGGTTCTCGCCAGCCTGCTGGGCGACTTCTTTTCTGGCCCTGGGGGGTAGCGTCTCGATAACGGCCAACCCCATGCCGTGCACCCGCGAAGAACGACCGGTGGAATCGCTTCCGATTCTCGATTTCAAGGGGGTGCCTTCGTAGAGAGCCTTCAAGTGCAATATGTCGTGCAGAATTGTTTTCAGCTTCCAAATCCGCTCGTCACGGTCGGGTGGGTTCGCGGCCTCCAGATTGGACAGAATCCTGCGGATGACACGTTTCAGGCTGATAACACTGCCTTCATTGAGCGCTTGTTGCAGCAGGTTGATTTCGCTCAGATGGTCGGTGTGACCGTCGGCGTAATCTTTGAGATTGAAGATTTCGAGCCGCGTGATCGTCCCTTCACAGTCATAGAGCAACTCCAACACATCTTCCGCTTTTAAATTGCTGAGATTGAGAGTGATTCGATGCCCGGAATGCAAGCCTGTCAATCTTTTGATCAACTCACAGGGGCTCAGGCGCAGCAGGTCAGGGACCTCCGGGTCGTCGCTGGGAATGACCGGGTTGGGGAGATTCGAGTTCTTTTCCGGCCGCAGAAAATCTTCTAAAAATTGTTCGATATTGATGCGGTTGAGGGTCTCGATCTCAACGCATATTTCGTGCTGTTCTTTTGTATCCGCAATGTTGAATCGCTCACGCAGGGCAGCGGCGCGATCTTTCAGGGCTTCCAGCACTTGTTGATGAATGAACTTGGAAAGATGCAGAATGGACTTTTGGCCGAGGGCGACAAATTTGAGAAACGCGGTTTCATCCAGGGGCGCCAGGTCGATCCGCATAGATTTGGCAATCTCTTGTCGGTGGGTTTTATTGAATTCTCGGAGCAGTGCCAGTATATATTCCTGCTGGTATGCCGAAACAACCCGCCCCTCTTCCATGATCTGGATGACCGGGTCTTCCGCCAGAAAGCAAAGAAATGCCTGCGCGTCAGGAAAACCCCTTGGCACCCAGATTACCTGCACATATTTGCCGCGAAAGCGGGCCGAAAACTCGATACCGATGCGAACGTCGACGCCCATAATGGCGGCCGCTTCCAACAGTTCGGCCGCAAAACGCGGTTCGATATAATTGTAATGGATCACCCGCAGGCGTCGGATACCTTTTATCCAGGCATCCATAATCAGGTGGGTGGACGATTTGCGCCCTTTGGTATTGGCATCGTGAACATGGTCATCAAACGAGATCTGATTCCATTCCTCGGGCATTTCCAGCAGGTGGTAGCAACGGAGCTGCTCCCTCACGAAACGCGGCTTCCCGGTAGCTGTCATCCGAAAATCATGGGCCAGTTCGAGCTGTCGTCGATAGTTGCCGTGAGACCTGACCAGTTCTTTCATAATCTCCATTAATACCCGGGCGGTGTTCTTGGGCATGGTTCCGGCAGCGGTGTCGAGAATTTCGTCGCGAAGTGAACGCAAGGCACTGAGACGTTCTTCCACCGCCCCGACCTCGAGTGAACTGAGCAGGTGGACCACGGCATAAGCGATGCGCAAACCTTTCGACTCGGCCATTTCCTTGATGCCGTTGGGATGGAAAAAAGGGTAATAGATTCTGCGGGTATACTCGAAGGTACGGTCGCGGTTGAGGACGCCGGTGACGATACGCAGCAATTCATGGTCGCGTCGGTCAAACAGTATCCTTGGAACCCGATCTGGCTTATTTTCAGGCGTCAATGTCTGTTGGCGCATTTCTTCCCTGTAATCTTTCATCAGCATAACAGTATGAAATTTATACATAAATGTAAAGAAAAAGATGTTGACAGTCGCCCCTTTTATGAATCATGATGCATTGGACCAGGTCGTTAACCCGCATATTTTATTTGATCAAATGATCGGGATGACGAAACGGGACATTGGGATGATATCTTATTTGAGATAAACCGGAAGGGTCTTGGATGCCGAGAAAGACCATGATTGCCTGTCATGAATGTGACCTGTTGCATCGGATGGGGCCGCTCCGGCAGGGGACGGTAGCTCGCTGCAGCCGTTGCGGCGCTATATTGTTACGTCGCCGGCGCAAGAGCCTCGAACGAACCCTGGCCCTAAATATCGCCGGCCTGATCCTCTTCGCTCTGGCCAATTCGTTTCCCTTCTTGGCAATGACGTTTGAAGGCCAGTACCGGCAGATCATCTTGCTGACGGGCATCAAGGAACTCTATCTTCAGGACATGCCGGGAGTCGCTGCGCTGGTGTTATTGACCACAGTCTTATCGCCGCTTCTGCATCTGGCGGGACTGCTGTATGTCTTGCTAACGTTGAAATTGAACTTGCTGGCCCCCGCTGTTTGGCGCGTATTCCGATGGGTCCGAAAAATGCAGCCGTGGAGCATGCTGGAAGTTTTCATGCTTGGCATTCTGGTGGCCCTGGTCAAGCTCACCGATGTGGCAGAAGTCGTACCAGGAATTTCGCTTTACTGCTTTCTGGCACTCATTTACGTCCTGGCGGCCATCACGGCTGCCCTGGATCCGAACAGCGTGTGGGAAAAATGGTGGGACCGCAGATGACATCAGCGAGCATCACCGCTAAAGACGCCGACCTGATCAGCTGCCACAGCTGTCACCTCCTTTGCCGACCCGCTGCACCTCAAGACCACCGCCCCGTTCAATGTCCGCGCTGCAGCGCCACCCTGCATTTACGCAAACCCCGCAGCGTCAAACGGACTTGGGCACTGGTGAGCGCAGCCGCAATCTGTTATATCCCAGCGAACGTGTTGCCCGTTACTAAAGCCACCTCTTTGGGAGACGTTCAGATCGACACCATTATGAGCGGGGTGATTTATTTCATCAATACCGGTATGTGGCCAATCGCCCTGGTTATTTTTGTCGCCAGCATCCTTGTCCCCTTATTGAAAATCGTCATACTTTCCGGTCTGCTGGTTTCAGTTCAACGCCGTTCGGTCTGGCGTTCGAGGGATCGCGCCCGTTTTTACCGTCTGACCGAGGCTATCGGGCGCTGGTCTATGGTCGATGTCTATGTCATTACGATTTCAGTCGCCCTGGTCAAAATGGGGGCCGTCGCTTCGTTTGAGGCCGGTCCGGGACTCGTCTTCTTTGCAGCTGTGGTGGTGTTGACCATGATTGCCGCAATGAGTTTCGATCCCAGGCTGATATGGGATAAATAAGGAGCCCCGCAATGGACGAGCAGAATAGAGCAGAATTCCAACCTGACGATATACCGGAAGCTATTGTCCAGTCCCGCTTCAGGCAATTCTCGATCGTGTGGATCGTTCCATTGGTTGCTGCCCTTATCGGCGCATGGCTGATATATAAGGCCCAATCGGAAAAGGGCCCGATCATAACCATCACCTTCCAAACGGCCGAGGGCCTCGAGGCCGGTAAAACCAAGATCAAGTACAAGGACGTCGATCTTGGCCAGGTCCAAAAAATCAGCCTCAGCCCGGATCTGACTCAGGTGGTAGTCACCGCCAAACTTCTTAAGCAGGCCGAAGATCTGGTTTCAGAAAACACGCGCTTCTGGGTTGTACGGGCCCGGATAAATGTCAGTGGGGTTTCGGGAATCGGCACCCTTTTTTCAGGGGTCTACATCGGCATGGATCCGGGAAAACCCGGCAAACCGTCCCGGCGCTTTGCCGGGTTGGAAGAGCCGCCAATTGTCACTGCCGACTTGCCGGGCCGCCACTTCGTCCTGAAGGCCGAAAAACGCAGTTCGCTCGACACGGGATCGCCAGTCTATTTCCGGCAGATCCGGGTGGGTCAGGTTGTCGGCTATCAGTTGGCTGAAGATGGTCAGAGTGTTACGATAGGGGTTTTTATTAACAGCCCGTACCACAGATTCGTATACAAAAACTCACGGTTCTGGAACGCCAGCGGTTTAGACCTTTCGATTGGTGCCGAGGGCGTTCAACTCAATACGGAATCAATGGTAACCATGCTGGTCGGCGGTATTTCCTTTGATGTTCCCAGTTACCTTGAAACCGAAGGCCCGGCTGCGGCAGACCAGGTATTTAACCTCTATGAAAATTATACCGCCAGCCAGGAGAAGACGTACCTGGTGAAGAATTACTGGGTGCTATATTTCGCTGGATCCGTGAGAGGTCTTTCACCGGGTGCACCGGTAGAATTCAGAGGCATTAAGATCGGCAAAGTCGTTGACATAAAGCTCGAGTTCGATACCAGGGGAAGGGATTTTCGCATTCCGGTTCTGGTGGAAATGGAAGCGGAGCGATTTATCCCCACTTCGGAATTGGTCCAGGAAGAGGAACGCCGGACGATCCTCGATTTTCTGGTCGAAAAAGGCCTGCGGGCACAGCTTAAAATCGGCAACCTGATCACCGGACAGCAATTGGTTTCGTTTGACATCTTCCCCAATGCCCCTCGCCGGCAGATTGCCTGGAATGATCCCTATCCGCAATTCCCAACAGTGCCGACACCGATTGAGGAAATAAGCAGCCAGGTAAGCCACATCCTTACCAAACTGGACAAAATGCCCCTGGAGCAAATCGGTAATGACCTCCGCGACACCGTTCGGAGCACCAAACAGCTGATGGGCGCTCCTGAATTACAGGAAGCCGCCCGTAATCTGAACGGGATCCTAATGGAAACGCAGCAACTGATTGGCGAATTAAGGACGGGAGTAACTCCGGACATTGCGGCCACCCTGTCGCAGGCAAAGCAATCACTCGCCGCTGTAGAAACAATTCTGAACGAAGACGCTCCATTGCAGGTCAACATCAATAACGCTTTAGTGGAACTCACTGCCGCGGCCCGATCACTGCGCGCCTTGACGGATTACCTCGAGCGCCATCCGGAAGCGCTCATCTATGGAAAGAAAAAAGATCGATAAATGCCCATCCACGGTGCATAGTTAATACAAAGTGTCCAATTCATAAATGAGGATTTTTTTCGCTGGGCAAGTTGAATAGAAATAATCCTTCAAATAGACACGAAACCCCACTGCTTTTTTGCGGCGAGGTGTACTAAACGTATGCCGCAGCCGAAAACCTGCGGAGAATCACGCCGAGGCGGGACCCAGCGGAAAAAAGACCATTTTTGGATGGGCATTAGAAAAACCGGGCATTGATGACCAGATGACAAAATATGCTCAGCCCGTACCCAAGGGCGATGGCCGGTGTCCATTTCAGGTGGACACCGAACGTGTATATCCCTCGCGCCGTTCCCAACAACCCCACTCCGGCGGCCGAACCGATGGCCAGCATGCTGCCGCCGACTCCGGCCGTCAATGTCACCAGAAGCCATTGCCCGTGAGACATGCTGGGGTCCATGGTCAGCACGGCAAACATGACCGGGATGTTATCGATAATCGCGGAAAGAACGCCGACGGCCGTGTTGGCGGCCGTCGGTCCCATGTCGACATACATGTAATTGGAAAGTAGCGCCAGGTAGCCAAACTGTGAGATCCCACCGACACACAAGATCACGCCGTAAAAAAACAGCAAGGTGTCCCATTCCGCACGGGCAATTCGTTTCATCAGGTCGAAATGTGAGGTCTTGCGTGTCATATTAGTGTAGTCGTGCAGCGTTTCAACAACACCGATGACACTTCCCTTCTCGTCCTTTACCGGTGCCGCGGCGATGGAGAGCCATTTACCTTCTTTCCCCAGCGAAGGGAAAAATGCGGCAGTTTCGTAGGCATGTTCGATTGAATGGAGCTGTTTGTGATGCCCGCCGTAATGCCGGCCGATCTCTCTCTTGGTAAAGTTTTCCAGCACCAGGTCAGCCAGAACCAGCCGTTCCTTTTCGTAAAACGGATGCCAGTGACGGCGCGTACCGACCACCTTCTCAGCTGGCACACCGCTGAGTTTCTCCATCGCCCGGTTCCAGTGCGTAACGATATGATCGTCGTCGATCATAAAGGTGGGTTCGGTATACTCCCCAATGAACTCCGAAAGTTTGCTGCGTCTCTGGATCAAGGCTTCCAGGGGGTGAAGCGTTTCATGCGGGCGTTGGCCGAGGATGCTGTCATACCTGTCTTCACGCCCTTCGCGTATCTTGATGAAATAGGAAAACGCACCGAGATATCCGAGCCCCAACATCATTCCCGCTGCGGGCGGCAGGTGAAGGAAATTGTGGAATGACACCGCGGTGACAATGGTCAACAGAAATAGGACGATCATCCGGTGAGCCCCCAGTTTCATGGTCACCGCCTCGCCGCTGACCTTCGGCACTTGCCGTTCGATAGCCAGGCCCATCAGGAATGCAGGTACCAACCAATTGACAAGTGAGGGAATGAAAATATCGAAAAATTCGAGAAACTGAACCTTACCCTTCTGCCACACCATCAGGGTGGTGATATCGCCGAAGGGCGAGAAGGCGCCGCCGGCATTGGCGGCAACAACGAGGTTAATGCAGGCCAGTGAAACAAACTTCTTGTTGTCGCCGCCGACCGCCATGACCACGGCCCCCATGAGCAGTGCGGTTGTCAGGTTGTCGGCAATAGGGGAAATAAAGAACGCCAGCAAACCGGTGATCCAAAAAATTTTACGCAATGAATACCCCTTGGAAACGAGGTAAGACCGCAGGGCCTGGAAAACATTCCTTTCTTCAAGGGCGTTGATGTAGGTCATCGCCACCAGAAGAAAAAGAAAAAGTTCGGCGTATTCGAGCAAGCTGTGGCGGATCGCCTCGTGGGGGGTGTGTGTGTCTCCCACGGAAGCGTAACCAAGTGCCACCAGGATCCAGATGATTCCTGCCGCCAGCAAGACCGGCTTGCTCTTGCGCAGATGGATTTTGTTTTCGAGTGGAACCAGGGCGTAAGCGCCAGCGAACAGCAGCAGCCCCAGGTAGCCGTATGCACTGGAAGTAAAATCTATGACAGCGGCCGTTCCGGATTCAGCCGCCCATGATAGCGCCGGCAGAAAAATCAATGCTACAAAAAATATGAGAGATCTCATCGCTGGCTACTTTTTCCTCCTGAGTATGTAGGATGTCGACTTTTCGAATGCCTGGTTTTTCTGGGCGCCCAGGATCGTTCCGACGGCCGTTTCCACTGCAGCATCCAGGTCGAGACGCTCGGTATTGATAATGAGATCGTAGTGTTTCCAGGCAGTGATATCCTTGCGGAAGACCTCCTTGACAAAGGTCTTTCGCCGGGAATCCCGGTGCTTAATCCTTTTTCGCGCATCAACTATGGAAACACCGAAATGAAAAGCCACGTTTTTCTCCCGCACCTCTTCAGGGGCGACGACGCGCATGGCGAAGCGCTTTTCAGGGGGGAGGATGAAATTGGCGCCGCGGCCCACGATCACGGCCCGGCCGATAATCCCCAGGGCATTGACCACTTTAGTGAGGTGATGGAGGTAGTCGCCGGAATAGACATACGTATTGCTGACCAAAGAAGAGACGAAATCCTGCAGCCTCCCAAACCTCTCTTTTTCAATGAGATCGAGGGCATTGCTGCTGACATCGGCGCTGTGGGAGACCGCATTGAGGATGTTTCTCGAATACAATTCGAAATCGAGCCTTTTTGCCAGCCCTTCTGCGATGAGATACCCGCCGCTGCCGGCTTCCATGCTGAGCGTGATTGCCGGCACGGAGATTTTTTTTTCCAAGTCTTCTTCCGATAGGCGGCTATCGAACTTGGCCCGCTGTTCGGCCACGAATTTTTCTACAGTTATGAGTGATAAGCCCATTTTAACTCCTTTCAATAGCCTATTGTGTAAACCTGGGTCGTGCAATTACGACTGCTCGACCTCGAGTCGCGCGAGGTGAATATCCGTATATCACCGGGCACTGTTTGAAAAATTTGCTTAGTGCCCATCCATAATTTGAATTTAATCTATTCGTATAATGTCATTTTCTTAGATATTTCTTAACGAACCCTTCGCCATGGGTCAACCGGTTTTAGATGGATCATGCATGGCGCTCGTCTTTAGATACACCTCTCCACCATCAAAATTTTGTAAATTCCGATGTTCGGCTGCCAAAGGCGGGAAAACTATTCTCTGACGTCAGGCATGTCAACCAGAATCGGATAACAGATTCATTTTTTCGAATCGCGCATGGAGAACAAGCATCATGAAAGAATCGGGATAAGGTTCAGGATTGGACCAGTTTCAAAAAATATTGATGCAGACGTGGATCACAGGTCAATTCAGGATGAAAAGCGGTTGCCAGATGCCTCTGCTGCCGGACAGCGACGGCGGTCTGGTGGTCCAGTCGGGCGATAATACTAGCCGCGCCCCAGGTCTCGATAACCTTGGGCGCACGGATAAAAACGGCAGGAAAGGGTACCGGAGTATCGCCATCAAGCCCGTCCACCATCACACCGGTTTCAAAGCTGTCGACTTGGCGGCCAAACGCATTGCGAGACACAGCCATGTCCATAATTCCTAAGCGGGGTTGATCACCCTTAATACGCTTAGCCATCAGGATCATCCCGGCACAGATCCCCCACACCGCTTTGCTTTCCGCAAAGCGACGCAGAGGTGTCACAAGGTCATAAAGCACTGCCAGTTTGCCGATCGTCGTACTTTCCCCGCCGGGGATGACCAGACCATCGAGTCCTTCAAGATTTTTGCCAAGTCTCACCTCGATCACCTCAACGCCGAGACGCGTCAGAATATCGATGTGTTCTTTAAAGGCTCCCTGGAGTGCCAAAACGCCGATTTTCATTAACACTCCCCTAAGCTATAAACCAAAATCATCGATGATTCGGAGTGTTTTGGATATTCTCGAAGCGGGACGCTTTGAACGAGATAACACCCTGATATTCATCTTATTATTTTCTACAACCACTTATACCACCCTTCCGTATTTCGGAATTTATTTTTGAAAAGCGGTATAATTGGCAGGTGACAGTTACCAACCGCGCCCGGCGAGTAGCTCATTCTCCGGTAAATCGCGGACGCTGATACCCAACATCGGATTCCCGAGGTTTTCGCTCACCTGAGCAAGAATCTCCGGGTTGTCAAAATGGGTTGTGGCTTCAACAATCGCCTTGGCACGTTCTGCCGGATTGTCGCTCTTAAAAATACCGGAGCCGACAAACACACCGTCCAGACCCAATTGCATCATCATCGCTGCATCAGCCGGGGTCGCAAGCCCGCCGGCAGCAAAATTAACGACCGGCAGCCGTCCCAATTCCCGGGTTTGTTTCACCAGGTCAAATGGTGCTCCGCATGTTTTGGCATACGACATTAATTCCTCTTCAAGCAACTGGTTGATGTGCCGGATTTCACTCATGAGGGTTCGTGCGTGTTTTACAGCCTCCACCACGTCTCCCGTACCGGCTTCACCTTTGGTTCGTATCATGGCTGCCCCTTCCCCGATACGACGCAAGGCTTCGCCCAAGCCCCGGCAACCGCAAACAAATGGAACCGTAAACGCATGTTTATCAATGTGAAAGCGATCATCCGCCGGTGTGAGCACTTCGCTCTCATCAACGTAATCCACACCGATGCTTTGCAACACCTGGGCTTCGACAAAATGCCCGATCCGGCATTTGGCCATCACCGGAATACTGACCGCTGCCATGATTTCCCGAATCAAACCCGGATCTGACATACGGGCCACCCCTCCATTTTTGCGGATGTCAGCTGGTACACGTTCCAGTGCCATCACTGCTACCGCTCCGGCCGTCTCGGCGATAACGGCATGCTCGGGGGATACAACATCCATGATGACCCCCCCTTTGAGCATCTTTGCCATACCGCTCTTCACAGTAAACCCCCCGGATTCTCGTGAACCACTGTTTTGGACATCTTCCATTTTAACGCCCCTCCTTCCGGACGGCCGCGTCTTTAAAGCCCGATCAAAGCCCTGGGCCGCCTCCATAATTTACATTCTGCGATCGGATGTAGATTTGTACGCCAGGAAATGATATTAAAACAGATACAGTATTCTATAAATTTTATCATAACAGATGAAGCGGGCATCAACCGAGGACAAAGGGAAAGCAAATTCGTGAATCGATCGGGAAAGGAATTCCGCTACCGCCAACTGGCCAAGGAGATCGAACGGGAAATCCTCAGTGGAAACTATCAGGCGGGGGAGCGGCTTCCGTCTATACGCCGGCTTCACCGCCGCACCAACCTGAGCATCTCGACAATTTACCAGGCATACGTGGAACTCGAAACGATGGGGCTGGTGGAAGCCAGGCCCCGGTCCGGGTACTTCGTCAGTCCTGTAACCCTTCAGCAGATTAAAGTACCATTCCATCGCAAACGCTCGATACCGCCCCGGGAAATCCAGCTATCATCGGTCATCAATTCTGTGGTCACCGCGATCAACGATACCGCCCTACTACCTCTGGGAATGACAGTGATCGATGCTGAGATGCTACCGTTTAAAGCCTTGTCACGCATCTTAAAGGCAATAACGCAGCGACAACTGAAAGACCTTTTGTCCTATGCGCTATCGGAGGGATCGTTGGAATTGAAGCGTCGAATGGCCCACCGTTACCTGGGGGTTGTGGAAGCGATCAGCGAGGAGGACATCATCATCACCAACGGTTGCATGGAAGCGGTGGCCCTCTGCCTGCTGGTAACTGTAACGCCCGGAGGTACAGTGGCCGTTGAAGCCCCAACCAATTTCACATTCCTGCAAATGTTGAAAGAGCTCGGTTTGATGGTGGCCGAAGTGCCGACCGACCCACAGACCGGATTGGAGATTCAGGCCCTTGAGCGCTTGATCCGCCGCACACGGATAGATGCCTGTCTTTTCATGCCCAATTTTCACAATCCTCTGGGGGCGCTAATGCCGGACAGCCATAAGGAAGCGCTCGTGCGGCTATTAAACCGCCGCGGGATTCCATTAATCGAAGACGACATCAGCGCCGAACTCCATTTTGGTCATCAGCGCCCTCTACCCCTTAAGGCGTTCGACCGCGATAACCTTGTCTTGACATGCTCCTCTTTTTCCAAAACGCTCGCCCCGGGATTACGGATCGGCTGGGTGTTGCCCGGTGGTCGTTTCCGGAAAAAGATCCAGAATCTAAAAGCCGGAACCACCGTATCCACATCTTCCCTTGATCAGCATGTCATCGCTCAGTTCATCGGAACCGGCAGCTACGAAAGGCATCTGCGCCGACTGCGGGCGGCTCTGGGACAGAATATGATCCGAACCGCAATGGCGGTTCAGAAGCATTTCCCGGAAGACACCCGCTTATCGGTACCGGAGGGAGGATCGCTCCTGTGGGTGCAGTTGCCGCCGGGGATAGACGGACTGGACGTCCACCAGAAAGCCCTTGCGCGTCATATCGCCGTCATACCGGGAGTGGTCTGCTCCAATTCCGGACTTTTCAGGAACCACATCCAGATCAGCTTCGGGATGCCTTTTACCCCGGTTGTGGAGGAAGGGATCGCTACATTGGGAGAAATGCTGACCGAGATGAGCTAATACCATCAACCAATCATAATTGGAAATTTGATTCTTCGTTATGTGCAATTCCCTGGAATACATCTGACAACTTAATGGTATTCACTTCATATTAATTGCTGCCTCAATCTTCAGATAGAGGATAATATAATGAAATGAGAGGGGATATTTTTTTCTTGACATATGCATATATGCGCATTAATGTATAATCATGAAGGCGACACAGACCCCCAGACAAATAAAAATCGCAGAAGAACTGGTTGAAGTTTTGGATTCAAAATTACTTAAAACCTTGAGTGAACCGGTTCGAGTTCAGATATTGAAGTTCCTTATGTTAAACGGCCGGGCCGATATCGGGAGCATAGCGGAAAATATGCCCCAGGACCGGTCGGTTATCTCCAGACACCTGAACCTTATGCAAGAGTCCGGTATCCTGATAGGCGAAAAAGAGAGTCGCCATGTGTTCTATAGCGTCAATGGTCAACCCTTCCTGGATAAACTGGTGGATATTACAGAGAAGATAAACAAATGTATGCAGGAGTGTTGCCCTGACTGTTGCAAGTAGTGGGCGGCATTTTTTTTAATTTTTTGTATGCATTTGAGCGCATATAAACATGAGAACATTTATCACCAAGGAGATCAGCATGAAAACAAGAGACAAAGAAGAGATTAGAGCGGCTGTTCGAGATAGATACGGAAAAGTTGCAAGGCTCGGAACGAAAGCATCAGGATTAAGCCCTGCATTATCATGCTGTGGCGAACAGGGGGTATCAGACACGAAAAAATCGCCGGCTTCTTGTTGCGGAGCACCGGTCTTCACACCTGAACAAATGTCCAAAGCCATGGGGTATTCGAAGAATGATCTCGAGAGCACCCCCGAGGGGGCGAATCTGGGCCTTGGTTGCGGTAACCCCGTTGCATTGGCATCTCTCAAACCGGGGGAGACAGTGGTGGACCTGGGCAGTGGTGGAGGGTTTGATTGCTTTCTGGCTGCTAATGAAGTCGGAAAGGACGGCAAAGTGATTGGTGTTGATATGACGCCTGACATGATCAGCAAAGCCAGAAAGAGCGCCCAAGATGCGGATATTGATAATGTGGAGTTTAGATTAGGCGAGATTGAGCACCTGCCCGTTGCTGATAACAGCGCGGATATTATCATGTCCAATTGTGTGATCAATCTCTCCCCTGACAAACAGAGTGTTTATAAAGATGCATTTAGAGTGCTCAAGCCTGGCGGCAGATTGGCAATTTCAGATG
>Ga0316198_10000239_pt1 | contig 26708 bp, 22 predicted proteins | sample OudBieAanoxic_MG_FD_204935 | JGI IMG/M metagenome (GOLD analysis project Ga0316198, IMG submission 204935) | Coastal sediment microbial communities from Oude Bieten Haven, Netherlands - site A anoxic | ecosystem: Environmental > Aquatic > Marine > Coastal > Sediment | place: Netherlands... | reverse complement strand
CAGGGATCTGGTCGATGATCCCGTGGCGACTGTGCGGCGGCTGGTGGAGGCTGTTTCGCTATGAGGATTCCGGCCGGCACCTTCCGGCTCGAGTTCCTTCGACGTCTCCTATGAAAACGTAGGGGTGGGGTTCATTTCCACCCGCCTTTTTCACGCCAATTCGGACGCCGAAAAGAAGAAGTTCACCTCAATGGCAGCGTTCTCGGGTGAGTCGGAGCCGTGGATGGCGTTGCGCTCGATGGACTCGCCGTAGAGGGCGCGGATGGTGCCTTCGTCTGCGTCGGCGGGGTTTGTGGCACCCATCACCTGGCGCAGGTAGGGGACGGCGTCTACGCGCTCGAGAGCCAACGGCCACACCGGACCGGAGATCATGTAGGTGACGAGGTCGTTGTAGAAGGGCCGTTCCTTGTGAACAGCGTAGAAGGCGCGCGCCTGGGCTTCGGTCAGGTGCATGAAGCGGCCGGCGACGATGCGGAAGCCTTCGTTTTCGAGGTGGGCGATGATCTTGCCGGCGTTGCCGTTCTCGACGGAGTCGGGCTTGATGATTGTCAGAGTGCGTTGGGTCATGGTTCCTCCTGGGATGCTCTGCCCCGGATGGGGCAGGGCGGATGATACACGAAGGGGGAGGAATTCGGAATTAGGAATGAGGAATTAGGAATGTCGGCCGGTCACCCCAAGAAATTTCGGATATTCCACCGTCCCCGCGTGATTTCGGATTTGTCGGCACGGCAGTGCTGCCCGCGTGCGAGGGCGCAGGTGGAAGATTGCGCTGAGCGTCGGTTTGGCGCTTCCCGCGCGATAGAAAATCAATGCGTGACGGTCAGGGCAAGTCGCTTGTTCCTGGGTGTTCTCGAAATCGAATGCTCTGAGTGGTCAAAACTGCGATTCCCCGGGGTCCCCTGGGGTTTTCCAAAAAGCTTTGCCAAGCCTGCTGCATGTCGGCCATATTCTGCTCCCGGATCAAGATGACTCCACCGAGAGGTGATCCGGCAGCTATTTGCTCCAGCACGTGATTGGCAAATCGAATATCTCTGGTGACCAACGTCTCGCCCGTTAATCTGAGGCGTTTCAGAATCTCCACATCTGGCGCTGCAGCCATCTCGTCCCGAACCCAAACTGCCTCAATTCCCTCGGCCGCGCAAGTTCGACAGTGACGAATGGAAGATTCTCGTCGACCAACAATCTCACGAAGCGACCTCGAGGCCCCACTCGGCGAGATGGGCGGCAAAGTTGAGGGCAGCCTCAACGTCCTCTGCGGTGAGGAACGGATATGCCTCGAGAAGCTCTTTGGGCCCATCACCAGCGGCGATCGCCTGGACGATCACATATACGGGCAGGCGAGTGCCCGCGATGACCGGCTGGCCCAGCATCAACCCGGGATCGACGGTAATTCTGTCTAAAGTGCTCATGTGCCCATTCTAACGCTCTTTTCAGAGTGCTCATCGGTATTCGGAATTATCGGCGTGGAGGGGGATTAGAAATGCTGGCCGACCACCACGGGGAATTTCGGAATTCGGAATTCGGATTTTTTTTGCTCGGCTTCTCGGGGCCATGTGTCGTCCCGAGTGGAGCGCCGGAGGCGCGAAAGATGAATAGCCGGGGGCGTGAGCCCCAGGTACTATGCCGAAAATAATTTCGAGCCGCGGAGCGGCGACAGATCAACGCGTGGCTGGATTCTTCTGTCGCCCCTCTGGGGCTCGGGCGGGGATCCGGCTTCGGCCGCGGTTCGCTGCCGCCGCGGGGGTTTGGATTTGGGATCAACCGCCCAGCGAATCATCCTTGACAACCCTTGCCTTGTAGGCTTTCATTCAAGAAATAGGGATTCAAAGAGGAAAAAATGAACAGCAAGCTTTCGTCCAGGGGTCAGATTACGATTCCAGAACAGGTTCGGAAGAGTCTAGGCCTCGAACCGGGCGATGAGGTCGCGTTTGAACTCGTGACAAGTAATTCGGTGATCCTGCGCCGGGTCGACCCTTATGATTTCGCCTACTACCTCGCGGTCTCCGAAACTCTCGGCGAATGGGGTTCGGATGCTGATACTGAGGCGTTCCGTCACCTGTGATCGCCGGGACGTTCATCGTCCCTTCGATTCGACCATTGTTGTAGGGCTGCTAGACTCGCGGCGATGAGAATTCTGGCAGGAGATATCGGTGGTACGAAGACACGGGTAGGCGTTTTTGAAGTCGACGGTGTCGAATGCACGACGGTCGAGGAACGAAGCTACCCAAGTCGGGACTATTCCGGTCTCACGGAGATCGTGGTCGATTTCGTCGGTTCCAGCGGCAAGGATTGCCGGGCCGCCTGTTTCGGGATTGCTGGTCCTGTGACCGGCCGGCAGATGAGCACCACTAACTTGCCGTGGGTCGTGGATGCCGACGAGCTCGAAGCTCGATTAGGCATCCCGACTGTTGCGCTGCTCAACGACGTCGAAGCAACGGGGTGGGGTGTCGCTGCCCTCGAGCAGAGCCAGGTCGTGGTCCTCAATTCGGGCAGACCCGATGCTGTCGGTAACGGTGCGGTGATTGCTGCCGGCACCGGTCTCGGTGAAGGCGGGATCTACTGGGACGGTAGCGAAGCCAGACCGTTCGCCTGCGAGGGCGGCCATGCCAGCTTTTCGCCGACTGACGAGCGTGGCGATCGGCTTCTGCAATTCCTCCGACGTTTACACGGCCACGTGAGCTGGGAGCGCGTGCTGTCGGGTCCAGGCCTTGCGGACCTCTTCCGCTTTATGGCTTCAGAGGCCGGTGAGTCAGAGCCCGACTGGTTCCTGGACGCCGACCATGCCGGCGATCCGGTACCCGCGGTCTCTGAGATGGCCCACGAGGGTCGCTGCGATATCAGCGTTCTCACGTTGGAGCTCTTCGCGCGGCTTTACGGTGAGGAGGCCGGGAACCTGGCCCTCAAGGTCATGGCCACAGGTGGGGTGTGGGTAGGTGGTGGTATTGCACCGAGGATTCGCCAGTTCCTCGAAGAAGGGGCATTTATGGACGGATTCCTCGCCAAGGGCCGGATGCGCCCGCTGCTCGAGTCAATGCCAGTCAGGATTGTGCTGGATGATCGCGCCGCGCTCTTCGGGGCTGCGCGCTTTGCCGCCAGCTTGCTGACAACGTAAATCACTGATCCCAAACGTTATTTGACCCGATCCGGTTGAAGAACCTGGGGCGATTTATTAATCCGAAATCCGAAATCCGAATTCCCGAGTTCTGCTTCATCTCGAAACGGGTTGTCCCAAGATCGGACAGCATTTTTCACGTCGGATCTGTGTCTGAGTTGGCATCGGGTTTGCAGTACCTGGTGCCGGAGGCGGACATGAAGGAAGCAAAAGAAGACAAAAAGAACCGCAGACGCAGCCAGAGGCTGGAAGTCAGCGACGGGGTCAAAGGCCGCATCAAACCCACCATGGAGGTGCGGATCCTCAACATCTCGCAGCATGGAATGCTGCTTGAATCTCCCTGTGGCTTACCTCCGAAAGGAATATGTGAGCTGACCATCGAAGCACCCGGCGGACCCCGTGTGATCAAAGCCAGGGTCGCCCGCTGCCGGGCTCAAATGGTGAAACAGGATGATGGAAGTATGGCGATCCGTTTCCACTCGGGACTCGATTTCCCGGACGGCACGGAGGTCCAGGAGCTCATTTCCGAGATTTGCACGCTCGAAACGCCTGTGGAAGAGATCGCTGCGACAGAATCAACAACCTCGGTAGAACAAGCGATGTGATGTCGGGTTCGCCAGAATCCGCCCTCCGGGCGGGCTCGACGTCGGAAGCCGCGAGGCCGTTGTGGTCTCGCGGTCTTTTTTGTGTCGGGTGAGCGGGTTAGAATCAGCGTCGTGAAGACCTTTGAATTTGACGGCGGGACGCCCGTGGAGTTCGTCGAGCGGGTTCAGGGTGTGCTCGCAGACCGTGGGCTCGCAGACTACGTGAACGTTCGTTGCAAGGGCGACGAACTGGTAGTGGCATTCAAGTGGATGGGCAGCAGTGAGCTGCGTTACCGCATTGCGGAGAACGATGCGGGATTCAGAGCCGAGCCATCAGGAGAGAGAATTTCGCCGTTCCATTCGCCGTTCAGGCAACAGTTCGAGGACCGGTTCGAGAAGGTCGTTGACGCGGTGGGCGCACGGGTTGTTTGAATCGATAGGTTATTGACGGTAAGGAGGGGATGTTTATCCCCTCCCCAACGTCTATTCCAGCTCGGCGAGGACTTCGATGAGCTGCTCGACGCGGGCCGCCGAATCGTCGCCCGCAGGGTACCGGTAGTGGATTTCGAGCAGTCTGCTGGCCGTAGGATGGATCAGAAACAGCACAGTCTCTTCGACGGTGGCCCCACCTTCTGAAAATCTGCCGCGGGAGTAGAACGCGACTCCGAAATCTCCCTGGAGCTCTTCGCCGCCTTTGTACTCGCCGTCAGGCAGGTTCTCAATTTGAGCCCGGTGTACCTGCGTCGCCGCCACCAGGTTGACACCCACCTTCTCGGGACCGACCGCGAACCACACCAGACCGTCGACACCTTCCCCGGTGGGCCGCAGCTCGAGGCTGTTTCCCTCATTCAGGGTCGTATGCAGCCCTTCGGGCACCGAGGCAAGCGCGACGCCGAGATCGGCGTTTTCGACACTGGTGTCCTGCGGCGGTGGTAGGGGAGGGGGCTCGGCACAACTCAGTACAAAACCCGCCATCGTAACAACGAAGATCATCCTGAATCGCATGCGGCGGGTCCTTACTCCGAGGCCAGAGGGATCGCCAGGCATTCGACGAGGTCGATTTCATGGTCGGTGGCACAGTGCATGCAGCGGCAGCGCATCTTATGCGTTCCTTGCACCTCATCAGTCCGGTACTCCAATTCGCGCTCTCCGCAGGAGCCGCAGATGAAGTTCCGTGCATATCCCCAGTCGAAGACCACTTCCTTGCTGAAGGAGGACTCCTTGTCGAGGTGCCATGCCATGTTTTTTGCCAGCTCGCCGGATTTCAGCGGAATCGGGGTGTGGAAGATGATTTGGAGACGGAACTTGGACTTTGACGTTTTGATCGCTCCGCCGCCGTAATCGACCTCGTGGATCATTTCGTATGGAACCGACTCAAAGATGTTTTCCCTCCTCGTAAGCAATCGCCTCGAGGTGAGGAGAATCGGCCCTTCAGCGGAGTCGAGCCGCAGAAAAGGGACCTCGTCCTGTACAAGCTCATCGCCAAACGCCGCAGAAAAGTCCTTCTCCGTCTTGTGCTGCTCGAGATATTGGGTGGCGCGGTGCAACCATTCCTCGCGAACCTGCATAGCCTTGATCATCGCCTGCTCGAGCGTGTGGTCCTTTTGCATCTTGAGAAGCTGCTCGCGTTCGTACTTCTTGAATACGATGCCGCATTTCAGACACTCAACGTTGGCTGCCGGCTGGACCTGATTGCAGGCCGGACATTCCTGGGTCTCTGCCTCGATCGTCCGCTGCTCCTGCGGCGGTTTATCTATTGGACGAACCTCGATAAGTACGCCCATATTGCCGAGTTCATCCGCCGTTTCCACCGCTCGCTTCGGGTCCATCGCATGGAAAATCGGTATGTTTGGGGGCGGAAAGTCTTTTTCGAACTGATCGCTCGGCCGCCCGGTCAGGCGCTCCATCGCGCTCGCAAACCGGTACTGGCCGCTCGAAGAGGGATCTTTGAGCCCGAGAACATAGATGTCGTACGAAAAAACCTCTGCCATGGGCCACCTCGCTTCCCCTCAAGTATATCGGAGGGAAGGAGTGGGAATGAGGAATTAGGAATGAGGAGTTAGGAATGTCGTTCGCCAATCACCTAAGGAATTTCGGATTTTCCGATCGCAGCCCACGTCAAAGCAGTACCCAGGAGACATTCGTAATTCCTTTATTTATAGTACAATGGCATTCCATGAGGCGGCTCGTCCCCACCATTTCCTATATCCTGCTGCTGGCAGGCTTGATCGCGAACGCGGCCACTGCCGCGAACCCCACCGATGACCAGCTTTCGGCGGTTCGCGAGAGAATCGATCGGCTTGAAAGGGATCTTGGCCGGCTCTCTGCCGAGGCCGAAACCGCGCAGCTGGAGCGGCTCCAGCTCGATGCCGAGCTGGAGCTGGCCGACGCGCGGGTTCGAGAAGTCGAGCTGCTGCTCGAGAAGAGTGGCGAGGAGGCGATTCGTTTGCGAGAGGAGGCGGCGACTTTATCCGAGGACCTCGAGAGTCGTCGCCGTGCTTTGGATCATCACCTCGAAATCATGGCTCTGCTGGGGCGTCCCGGTCCCATGCAACTCTTTGTCGACGCCTACCGGGGCGGAATGCTCGAGGAAGCTGTCGGTACGGTTTCGGTTCTGACGGCGGGACAGATCCGGCTCTTCGAAGAGTACCGCGAGGTGCGCCGGCAGCATGGCACTCGTCTCGCAGAGCTGAGCCAGATCCTCGATCAGGCGCGTGACGAGGCGGGCGAACTCGAAGGGCGCCGACAAGAGCTCGAAGATGTTCGTACACAGGTCGCACGTCATCTCGCGAGCCTGGAACGTAGCCGGGCGAGCACCGGTGCGTCGCTCGACGAGCTGCGTCAGCGCGAGTCGTCGCTCCAGCGACTCGTAGGGGTGTTGGCGTCCCGGCAGCGGTTCACCGGGAAAGATGACATCCGGGGTTACCGCGGCGCTCTTCCATGGCCGGTTGAAGGTCGAGTGGTTCAGAATTTCGGGCGCCAGAAGTTGGAAAAATACTCCGCCTACACCGTTTGCAATGGAATCCGGTTTGACGCCCCGAGCTCATCATCGGTGAATGCGGTCTTTCCAGGAGTCGTCGCATATGCTCGCTACTTCAAGGGTTACGGAAACATGGTTGTTCTCGACCATGGGAATAGTATCTATTCGCTTGTTGCTGGCCTTGGTACAATCCACGTACGCGTCGATCAACGCGTGACGATGGGAATGCGCCTGGGCCTCGCGTCGCCACCCAAAGAGGGTGGCAATGTCTATCTCGAATTTCGAGTCGCCGAAAAGCCCGAGGACCCGAGGCGTTGGCTCCAGTTGAAGGGGGGATCCTCCTGAACATGAAACGCGGCCGGTTGCTCTTTCTGACGGTTTCGTTGGCCGTAATGATGCTATTCACCGGCGTCCTGCTGGCGAACCGCTCGAATCAAGACGTGCTCTTCCGTGCTCTCGGCAACCTCGCCGAGGTGGTGCATCTGGTGGAGACCGAGTACGTCGATGAACTCAACCAGGAGGCCCTGGCACAGTCGCTGGATGCCGGCCTTGTCGAACCACTGAATTGGTCGGCGGCGGTCCTTCCGGTTGATCGGATCGGCGACTATCTCGAGTTCGTCGAATCTCCGCCTCCGTACGGCATGGGACTCGCCTCGAGATTCGGTTCGGCGGCCGTGGGTTTCGTCTTCCCGGGTTCACCGGCCGAAACCGCTGGGCTTCAGGCGCTGGAAGTCATTGAGCTGGTCGAAGGAGTCAACAGCCGCGGGCGTCCTCTGTGGCAGATCCGACTCGAGCTCAAGAATCGCGAGAGGCACGGCGAAACAGTGCAACTGACGGTCTTCGACCGCGAAGTTGACGAGCGGCGCGAGGTCGTTCTCGAACCCTTGGAATGGGTCCTCCAGGCTGCGACCTCAGAGGAACGAGACGATGTCACGGTGATTCATATCGAAGCAATCTCCGAAGATGCAGTCGAGACAGTCACCTCACTTCTACCGGAGCGGGGTCCGGTGATCCTCGACCTGCGGGAGCTCCGCTGGGGTCTCGAGGCAGAGACCATGGCTCTGGCCGACAGTTTTGTCAGCTCGGGACGGCTCGGGCAGTGGGAGGGCCGCAAGGCCGGCTCGCGGACCTACGAAGCCGATGAAGAAGTGGTCACCGACAGGCTGCCGATGGTTCTTGTGGGGCCGCACACCGCCGGCGTCGGAGAGATCCTCGCCGCAGCCCTGCAGAGTGCTGGGGCGGTTGTCGTCGGCCGAACCACAGTCGGGTTCGCACCCTATATGAGCCTGGTTCAAGATGGTGATGTCGCGATCTGGATGCCGGTCGGTCAGTGGTTGCGGCCGGACGACGAAATCATCAATGGCAACGGAATCGACCCCGATGAGGTCGTTGAGGAGACTGACTCCGATGCCGATAGCGATCCGGTCCTCGAGCGCGCTCTCGAGATTCTCAATCAAGACCTCGAAAAGGCTGCGTAGGGGATGAGGTGTCTCGAGAATATTGGTTGGTCGAATGTGCAGCCGAGACTGCTGCACCACAATTCTGACCCAGAGCCTTTGTGGTGCGGGCGTCCCGCCCGCACATGCCGACGTTCAGTGGAGAAGTGAATCGTGCGGGCTCAGAGCAAGAAGAGAAGAAGTCGGAAGTTGAAATTTTCGCAGTGGCAGGTCACGGCGTTGATCGGCGTCGCTGTGGTGATTCTGTCGGCTGCGATCTGGATGCTGGTAGGTGGCGAGGCCGGTGTCACCCGACCTTTTGATGCGCGTCTGTTGGAGCTGGCTGCAGAGCGTGGTGTTGCCGAGGACGCCATTACGGCCGATGATCCCATCCAAAAGGTCGACGATGTCTTCGTCCGAACATGGCTCCTCGATTTTCCGAATCGCCCCGCCCGCGACGGATTTGTTGGAGATCTCCAAATCGAGGGCGCTGCGCGTGGTGCTCAGGTGGCCTATCCCGAGGAGCTTGGAGCGGAGACCGTTCGTTTCCGTGTCGGTTTCGATGTTGAGGCTTTCGACCTCCATCTCTCGGTGAAAGAGCCTCGACCTGTTGAGGCGCGACCGGCTGAGCCAACACCCGTGCCGAGCCCAACCCCGAAGCCGCAGCCGGCACCGAGCGCCCGCGGCCGAATCGCGATCCTCCTCGATGACGGGGGGCAAAAACTGGATCTGGTCTCGACGGCCGCAACCCTGCCGAAAACGGTTGGGTTTGCGATCCTGCCGTTCCTTCCGAAATCCGCCGAGACTGCTGTCGCCCTTCACGAAGCGGGACACGAGATCTGGCTCCACCTGCCGATGGAACCCGAAAACTATCCCGCCGATGATCCGGGACCGGGCGCGGTCCTGATGGCCATGAATTCGGACGATCTCCGCTCGGCGATTCACTCGGCCATCAACAACATCCCGCATGTCGTCGGGGTGAACAATCACATGGGCTCGAAGGTAACTGCCGATCTCAAGACGATGACCTGGATCATGCAGGAGCTCAAAACGCGTGATTTGGCGTTCATCGATTCCCGAACAACGATCGACACCGTGGCCGAAGAAGCGGCACAGGCACAGGGCGTGCCGACGAACAGACGGCACGTTTTCCTCGACAACGAGCGATCTGCTGCGGCCATCCGCGTCCAGCTTGACGAGGCTGTTTATCGCTCTCGGATGGAGGGTGAGATCGTCGCAATCGGTCACCTCGACAAGGTCACGATCGAGGTGCTGGCGCAGGATTTACCTGGCCTCGCGAAACGCGGAGCTGACCTGGTGAATCCTTCCGATCTCGTGCGATAACGCACGAGATCGAATTCGGAATTTTGAATTCGGAATTCGGAATGCCACCCGCCCGAGCGAGATCGTCGATCGCATTACGCAGAGCGCCGGCCACCTATTTTCATAGATCCCTCCGCTCGGTCGCTACACTCCCTCGGTCGGGATGACATTCCAGCCGGGCGAATGGATCGCACGATTCTCCGACCTTCGGGGGATCCCTCGGCTCGCTTCGCTCGCTCCCAAAGAACAAATTTCAAGCCATATATGTAACTCTTTTGTTATCAATATTTGACTAAATTCGAAATTCTGCCGGGCCGATCCCTTGTTCTTTCTATGAGTAGGCGCCGCCTCGCGGCGTGGCGGTGCTCAGGATGACAAGGTGAGGGTGGCTTTGCTCGGTCGGTATGACATGTTGATGCTGTCATCCCGAGGGAGCGAGCGGGGCGAGCGAGTTGAGGGATCTATGGGCCGGCCGGCAATTCCTAATTCCTAATTCCGAATTCCGAATTCCTAATTCTTCCGGTGCCACACCGCGCCATGCGGCGTGTCTTCCACGACAATTCCCATCTCGGTGAGCTGGTCGCGAAGTTCGTCCGCGCGGGCGAAATCGCGTGCGGTACGCGCGGCGGTGCGCTCGTCCACCAGGCGCTGGATCTCGTCATCATCGGCAGCACCGGTTTCGGAGGTGGGAAAGATGCCGAGCACCGAGTCGGCCTCGTCAAGGGCCTGGCGGAGCAACCCGCGCAACTCGTCCGAGATGCCGCCGGCATCGAGGGCGGTATTGACGTGGCGCAGCACGGTGTGGAGCGCGCCGAGCGCCCGTGCGGTGTTGAGGTCGTCGCCGAGGGAATCGCGGAACTCTCGGCGAAATTCGTCGATAGTGGCCGGTTCGAGGTTGCCGGCCCCCTCGGCGGCCGGGGTGTGTTCCAACTTGCGCAGCGAGTTGCCGATGCGTTCGATCGCCTGTTCGGCCGCGTGCAGGCCGTCCATTGTGAAGTTGAGTTTCTGGCGATAGGGGACCGAGATCAGGAGGTATCGGATCACGACCGGGTCGTGCCCTTTCGCGAGAAGATCTCGCAGGGTAAAGGAGTTCCCCTTCGATTTGGACATCTTCTCGCCCTCGACGATGAGATGTTCAGCGTGCAGCCAGAAGTGAGCGAATGGGCGGCCGGTAGCTCCCTCCGACTGGGCGATTTCGTTTTCGTGGTGAGGGAAGATGTTGTCGATGCCGCCGGTGTGGATGTCGAACTCCTCGCCGAGCAACTCGATCGACATCGCCGAGCACTCGAGGTGCCACCCGGGCCGGCCCGGGCCGATATCACTCTCCCAAGAAGGCTCTCCTTCGTGTGTCCCCTTCCACAGCACGAAATCGCGGGCGTCTTCTTTCTCGTACTCCTCGTTGTTGACCCGCGCCCCCGCGAGGTTTGCCTCGGGCCGCACGCCCGACAACTTGCCGTACTCGGGAAACGTCGAAATGCTGTAGTAGATCGATCCATCACTACGGTATGCGTGGCCCGTTTCTTCCAGCCGTTGCACGAGCTTCACCATCTGAGGGATGTAGTCGGTGGCCCTGGGGTAGTGCTCGGCCCGTTCCACGTGCAAGGTATCGAGGTCGGAGAAAAACGCCTCGATAAATCGATCCGTGTACTCCCGAATCCCGAGACCCGCAGCTGTTGCCTCGCGGATGGTCTTGTCGTCGATGTCCGTCAGGTTCATGACCTGGGTGACGTCGTAACCGAAATACTCCAACGTACGCCGCAGTACGTCCTCGAAGAGAAAGCTGCGGAGATTGCCGATGTGGGAGAAGTCATAGACCGTCGGTCCACAGGTGTACATCCGCACGTGACCCCGCTCGATGGGCTCGAAATTCTCGAGACGCCGGGACAGAGTGTTGTAGAAGCGAAGGGGAATATCCACGCGACCTCCGAGGCGCGATTGTACGCCAAATTCTTCGGTCAGGTTTCAACAGGCTGATGCTGGACGCTGGATGCTGGATACTAGATCCATCTCTCCGTCCGGAATATCTCGCGGGTTGGCGGGCAGATCCAGCATCTAGAATCGAGCATCTAGCATGTGACAACGCGAAGCTGAGCCACCGAAATCGGGGGGTGAGGTTATTCGAGCAAATTTTCTCGGATATAGGTGAACTTGCCCTTATTGACGAGCCCAAATCCCTCCTCAAACTCGTTGATGAGGCGGGAGACGGTCTCGCGGCTGGTGCCGATGGAGTGGGCGATGTCGGAGTGGGTCGGCCGGCGCACAACGACCCAGCCGTTGCCCAGGCGGTTGCCGTGGTCGAGAGCCATGTCGAGGAGATAGCGTGCCAGACGGCCCGCCACATCCATATAGGCCAGGGACTCCATCTTGGAGTTGGCTCGACGCAGACGACGCGACAATATGGCCATCAGCTTGCGCGATATTCCGGGGCTCGAAGTCAGCAGGTGATTGAAGTCAGAGCGCTTGATGACCAACAGCTCGACATCGGTGATGGTGACGACCGAGGCGGATCGCGGTGCGGTTTCGAGGAGGCCCATCTCGCCAAATACCTGTCCGCCTCCGAGCACGCTGAGGATAAATTCCTTGCCGTCGGTCGAGGTAGTGACGATCTTGACCCGTCCCTCGACGACCACGAAGACCGCGTCGGCGTCGTCGCCTTCGTGGAAAATTGTGGTATCGGTCGCGATTTTCTTGATCTGGGCGAGGGTCGCGACCTCTCTGAGATCCTGATCGTTGAGCTCGCTGAAGAGCTCGATTTCCTTGAGCAGCTTCGGAGCGTGAGCGGTCATTCGGTTTCATCCTGCTGCGTGACCACCTCGATAACGATTGCGGCCACGGATTCACCGGAAATAGGTTCGGCGATTGCGGCACATGCTTGATCGTCGCCGTCGTCCACGCACCAGCGTGGTCCTTCAAACTCGAGCAGGCTGGCGAGTTTGTTGACCGTAGTTCGAACCTCGACAGCGGTCACCGGCCGCTCCGGATGGAAGCGGTTCAGGTACCGATCGCTTTCGATCAGTCCGAGTCGGGTGGCCGTGAGGATCTCGTTCTGAGATGGCATCGTCATAACGTCTGATAACAATGGTACCTGTCCACCCGGTAATGTTTCCACTTTCGGGGCCAGGGTTACTATCAAAACCGCGAGCTGTGCACGTTCGAGCTCGAGAGAGTTCACGGCTTCTTGGACGTATTCCGGCATCACCGAGAGACGCCAGCGGAGTTTGGCTTGGCGCAATCCCGTCGCCTTTTCGGGCCGTTCGTTGGGCAACGAGACATAGAGGTTCATCGCCGTCAGCCAATCGCCCTGGCTTTTGGCGATGGCGGCTGCCAGGAGCATCGCGTCGGGGTCATCGGGCAGGGAAGAGTAGATCCTCATGGCGGCGCCGAGGTCGCCTCGGGCCTCGGCGATGCTGCCCGACAGGCGAACGACCTCGGGATCCCTTGGCAGGCCGGAGAGCGCTACCTCGGCCCGGTCGGGCTGATCGAGGGCTATCAGGGCGCGGGCCGTCACCAGGAAAGCATCGCGGTTGCCAGGGTCGAGCTCCAGGGCTGGCCGGAGTGCTTCCAGGGCGGCCTCTGGGTCCTTCGTTTCATAGAGCTCGCGCGCTGAATCGATCCGATCGCCCACATACCTCTGGCGCAGCCTCCGTTCTCGTTCGAGCCAGCGTTCGTCAGACCACAGCTCTGCGCCGCGCGAGGCGGCTTCGAGGGCGAGGGCTTCATCTTCGGTGGCCTCAGCGGCGACCGACAGAGTGAGCCACGCTGCCGCGTAGTCTGATTCCGCCGTCGTCAATCGTTCGAGGCCCGACAGCGGGTCTGCACTGTGGGTGACCATTGCTGCCTGAAGCGACAAAAGCTCGGTGGCCGGGTTGGCGCCGGCCTGGGAGGCAATGGCCTGTGCAGAAGCGCCGTCACCGTTCAGCAGAGCCTTCCATCCCTTGTCGATGTGATCTTGATCGGTGCGGGTGAGATCCGGTCGGCCGGGACCGGTGTCGGGGGCAGGAAAATCGAGGCGAACCGGTGGCGCGGTCGCCGGAGCTGACGCGCAGCCCGCCACGAATACGAGACTCGTTGCGGCGATCGCGAGGGTCACGGCACCTGCAGCGTGCTTGATGGAATCGGGCGCGGAAATCATGGACTACTCAGGGCTGCGATTCTGTGGGTTGCGTCTTGTCCGGGAACGAACTCACCGGAGCAATACTCGCGACGGCGTGTTTGTAGACCAGCTGTTCCTGACCATGATTCTCCAGGATTACGGAGTAGCGGTCGAATCTGCGAATGATGCCGGTGAGCCTCTTGCCGCTGACGAGATATACGTGGACTGTTTGGGATTCCTTCCTGAGCTGATAGAAAAACGGATCTTGGATATTGATAGTACCGCTCGAAGGTTTGTTCATGGCGTTCGTCTTCCCCCGGTGTGCTGGTCCCATAGATTGATGATCGCCGGCGCCCCACCTTGTTCTGCCGGCGGCACCCAGTGCAGGCTCCCTTCGAGAAGGCCCCGCATCCACGTGAGTTGACGCTTCGCAAAATGGCGGCTCGACCGTTTGGTGTTGTCGATAGCTGTCTCGAGATCGCATTCACCTTCAAGCATCTCGACGACCTGGCGGTAGCCGATGGCCTTGAGAGCATGGGCGTCGACGGGAACACCAGAGGCCAAAATCCGCCGCACCTCCTCCACTAATCCGGACGCAAATAACTTATCGGCGCGCGCGTCGATTCTAGCATAGAGATCCAACCGCGAATGCTTCGGCGCCACCATCAAGGCGCGGTACTTCGGGGGGTGCTGATGCCGCTGCCAGTGACTCGTGAGAGTCTCACCGGTGACCTGGAAAATCTCCAACGCTCGCAGAATCCGTTGCCGGTCCCTGGGGCTGATCCGCTCTGCTGCTTCTCGATCCACGTCCTGGAGCTGCCGAAAGACGGATCCCGGGTCTCGATCCCACTCCTGGGCGAGCTTTTCGCCGTGGACCGGATCCCTCGGCGTCGAGGGAAACAACCCTTCGAGGAGAGCGCGAATGTAAAAATGGGTGCCACCGACGACGACGGCAGTATGACTGCGACCCACGATGTCATCGATCGAAGCCGATGCCGCCTGCGCGAACTCGCCTGCGGAGAAGCGATCAGTCGGATCGGCCACGTCCACCAGGTGGTGAGGGACCCGTCGCCGATCCTCGAGAGGCGGTTTGTCGGTGCCGATGTCGAGCCCGCGGTAAACCGCGAACGCATCCGCGGAAACGATCTCTGCACCGATCTTTTCTGCAACCTCGAGACCGAGACGGCTTTTCCCCGATCCGGTCGGACCCAAGATCACCAGCAACGGCGTGAGTGCGTGCGTCATCCAGGAGAGACTATTGTGGCAGCACTCCGGTTCGCAACAGATTTCGGATTTCGGATTTCGGATTTTCCGCCTGCGCCGAGATGTCATTCCGACCGAGGGAGCGGAGCGAGCGAGTGGAGGAATCCATTCGACTCGCTTCGCTCGCTCAGGACAAGCCTGTGGGTTCTGGACAGGAGCGCGTTGTCTCCTGACTCCATATATCTCTCCGCTCGGCCCCTTTTGGGCCCTCGGTCGAGATGACAGATCGGCGGACATTACCGGCCCTCGGTTAGGACAAGGTGGGTGCGGTCGCATGGTGGGTTCGAGAAATCCGAAATCCGAAGTCCGAACCCGACGGCGGCTGCTGAGGCGGATCAGGCCTCATCTGAAGGAGGAGGCCATGAGCCGCCCGCAGGCGACGGTGCGACGCGTCGGCCGGAGGCCGACAGCAAATCCGCAATTTTCACGGAAACGGCACCCACTCCTTACCGTTCCACCTCGCGCCACATTTTCCGTCGCGAGCGGGATATCTGAACGGGATATGACGCTCGGTGAGCCGGTCAAGCACCTCGGCGTGCGGATGCCCATGGGTGTTACCTGGAGCTGCGGGGATCAGGGCTATCGTAGGCGTTGTGGCCTGGAGGAGGGCAGGCGAGGTCGAGCCGCGGCCCCCGTGGTGAGGCACCACCAGCACCGCGCAGTGAAACGGGCCAGTTCGGGCGAGCGTGAGTTCTGTCGAGCGTCCCACGTCGGCGGTGATCAAGGCCGAACCATGCTCAAAAATTGCTCGAGCGACCAGGGAGCGTTCGTTCTCGTGCCGTGGCGGGTCCATAGCCGGTGGCCAGGCGACGTCGAGTCGGATAGATCCAAGGGTGACGGAAGAGCCCGCCGCAACCGGAAAAACTCGCGCGCCTCTTCGGCGGGCGGCTCGCAGTAAGGGCACCACCGACGGCTCGCTCCTCATCCACACCGGCATGATCAGTTGATCGACCTGAAACGCCCGCAGGATGTAGACCATTCCGCCCACGTGATCTTCGTCCGTGTGCGAGGCGATCACGGCGCGCAGCCCCCGACGGCCGCTTTCGGCGAGCATCTGCGCTGCCTCTCGTTGGTAACGGCCGGCGTCGGCCAGCATGGCATCGGGTCCGTCACTCACAAGTACAGCCGCACCGTCGCTCACCGGCAGAAGCTCGACCGTGGTTGGGCCGGTTGGTCGTCGGAGCAGCCAAGAGAAGCTGAATATGGCGAAAACGCAGATCCATACCACGACGCCGAACCGTGCCCACCGACGCGCCTGCAGTGCGGCCCAGCCGGCGACAACGAGCAGGACGGCGGCTGCAACCGGAACCGGTGGTGTCACCAGTTCGGCGGCTCTTGCCGGGCCGCTGACAATACGGAGAATTGAGAAAAAAAGGTTGACGAAGTCGAGACAGAGAGCTGCCGGAGCCCTCCACAACGGGGCGATCACGGTCGCGGCCACCGATCCGAGAATGATCGGGGCCAGCAGAGGCATGGCGAGCAGGTTGGCGATGATGGCACCCGGAATCAAAGTCCGGAAGTGCCAGGCGACGAGGGGCGCGGCGGCAGTCTGGGCAACAACGGGTACTGCCACCGCCCCGGTGACCCAAAGTGGGCCGAAGAGGGCCTCGGTCAGAACCGGCACCCAGCGGACAAGGGCGGCGGTGATGACGAAGGTGAGTTGGAAACCGATATTCGCGATCAGAGCCGGTTGGGCGACGAGGAGGATGGTGGCTGCGAGGAGCACAGCTGCCATGGGTAGGATCGCCCTGCCGAGGAGTCGGGCGCCGAGGTAGATGGCTGCCATCAGGGCCGCTCGCATGGCCGAGGGCGCAGCACCGGCGAGAATGGCGTATGCCGGCACGGCGACCAGGACGGCGATGCGGGTCGTATGCGGACTGACGCCGGTCAATGCGAGCAGAAGCCACACCGCGCCTCCGACGAGCCCGACGTGGAGCCCACTGACCGCGAGAAGGTGGGCAAGGCCGGAACGACGCCACCGGTCGCGGACGTCGCGCGGCACGAGATCGCGCCGGCCGAGGGCCAACGCCGCCGCCATCTCCGCAGTTCGGATGCGATGCACATTGGTGCCGGCCGCTCGCAGTAGGCTGCGGGCGAGTCGGTCGCGGATCCTCGGGAGAAGATGCCGATCACCAGAGGTCTGGACGAGACGGTTGGATGCGACAACGAGGAGGGGACTGCGGTGGTTGCCGCGGATCCGCGCAAGGACCTCAACCACGGAGCCGGGTCGTGGCAGAGCGTTCGGGTCCGCCGAACCACGGATCTCGAGGCGGCAATGTCGGGGCAGCTCGAGCTCTTTGTCGCCCTGGCTTGATGTCAATACCTGGGTTCGGGTGCGGCGCCCCCACCGGGCATCGCTCCACCCTTCGATGATCACCAGCTGCGCACGCACTGTGATTTCGCCGTTGGCGATCACGCGCTGCAAATGCAGGCCTTCGTCGGTCTGGCCGAGGCCTCGCCCTCCGACCAGGGCGAGGCCGGCGAGGAGCCACAGCCCGTAGCGCGCCCGACTCTGCGAGCGGAGGGCGAATACTGTTGCCACCAGACCGAGGATCAAAAACAGCATTGGGAGCCACGGTGGCGGTTCAACAGTCGTGATGGTCGAACCCAGGGCGCCGAGGGCGGCTCCGGTTGTCAGCAGCCACAGTGGACGCAGAGCGCGCGCCTTCGCATCTCCATCCGTCACGCACGTTCCATCAGCGCGAGGATCTCGAGGTGATGGGTCGAAGGGAAAAGATCGAAGATTTCGACCACTCGCGGCTCATAACCGTGTTGACTCAGAAAACCGGCGTCCCGCGCCCAGGTAGCGGGGTCGCACCCGAGCATCAGGATGCGATGTGGTTGCCACCTCACAAGATGGTTTCTAAGGTCTTTGCTGAGGCCGGTGCGTGGTGGGTCGGTGATCACCAGGGCTTCCGGCGGCAGCTCTCCGGCGTCGGCGACAAATTTCTCGGCGGTAGCGCCGACGATGACCCGAGCCCCGGGGAGGTTTCGACCGGCTGCCAACGCGGCCTCGCGGTACGGCTCAACCAGGGTCAGATCGCGCTCAGCCGCGAAACGGGCGGCTGCGGCCAGGTACCCGACCCCTGCGTGAAGGTCGAAGACCGGCGCCGGATCGCCGCCGACCAGCTCCGCCACCCGCCTGAACAGGGGACCGATGAGGTGGCGATTTCCCTGAAAAAAGGAACCGATCGGTACCTCGAGCGGTATCGGCAGAACGATCCTGACCTCGGCCGCGCCCCAACCAGAGTGTGGACGACCCGATTTGGAGAGGGCGTGGAATCCAGAAACGACGGAATCCATTTCGTCCGGTTTGGGGATCCAGGCAGGGTCGAAGGTCTTCGCACCGCCCTTGGCCTGGCGCAGAGCCGCCACCGTGTCGTCGGCCTCTGTGCCTTCGAGCCACTCGAGATCGACGTGTTGCGTACAGCTCTTCGAGAGCGCGTCCGTGAGTCGCGGCTGGGCCTGCATCAGCCGCGGCGAGAGGATTCGGCACGATTCGAGGGATGCCACGTTGCGGCTGCGGTGCTCGTAGAAACCGAGACGTTTCTGTCCGGCGTCCCAGTGCAACCGGGCGCGGAGACGGTAGCTGCCCTCTGACCGGTGGATCGGCGCCGAGGCTACGAGGTCGGCCAGATCGGGAAAGACCCGAGCCGCCTCCGCCGCCGCTGCCGCCTTCAGATCTGCGCCGGCTTCCGGATCGACGTGCGGCCAATCGCAGCCGCCGCAGACGCCGGTCTGGGGACAGGGATCCTGCAACCGTGCGGGGTGGGCCTCGGATAACACCTCCAGAGTTCGCGCCTCGACGATACCGGCGCGGCGCTTCAGGAACTCGGCGCGAACGCGCTCACCCGGCAGCGCGCCCGCCACCATCCAGGTGGAACCACCGTGGTGGGCGAGGGCTCGGCCGCCGCCGATGAGCTTCTCAGCGACAACTGTGACGGCTTCATCGGTCGCCGGGTCCACAGGGCTCATCCGTCGAGCTCCAGCCGCGGCAGCTCGAGGTCGCTGCGCAAAAGCCGGTCGCGGAGCGCGCGGAAGGTCCTGTCGCGGGCTTCCGGCGTGGCTGCGGTCGATTCGGCCTCGTGCCGCGCACGTTCCTCGAGGGACTGTCGGCTGGGCTCGTCGAGGGCTTCGAGACAGTTGGCCAGGAGGGCCGACTCGAGGGCGAAGAGGTGTTCTTCGAGGGTGGAGGCCGGAAACTCAGAGGCTGTTTCTGCAGCTTTTGCGATGCTTTCGATGATGTCTGCGATGCGTGGATTCTCCGACCGCGACCGAGCTGCAACGGCATTGAGATTCGCCACCAGGGTTTCGAGCTGAGGTTTTGCGTCCGGGAGAGGGGCGGAGTCGTCGTCGGATGCTCCGACCCGCATCTCGGCCAACCGTTGGCCGTGTTTGCGGACCGCGTGCCGGCAATAGGAGAGGCTGACGACTGGATCGTGCTCGCCCCGTTCCCTGCGGCGTGCGAAGACCTCGGTGATGCCTGCTCGCACGGCGGCCAGCGGGACCTCGTCCCGCCACCACTCGCGGAGCAATTGGAAATCCTTCGGCGAGACGATGTGGGGCACCCCGCGAAGGGTCGCGAAAAGATCCTCGACGGCGCGGTAGTAAGCGAGTTCTGGACTATCGTCGTCGGTCATAGGCTGAGTGTAGCGGACCGCCGGGGGCGTGGGGAAAACAGGCGACGCAAGTTCAGAGCAAAGAGTTAAGGGTGAAGACCTCCTTTTGAGGGTTGTCGCGTTCATTCTTAACCCCTAACTCTTAACACTTCACTTGCATGGCCTTGGCTCTCCTGAGCGCTTCGCGCAGGTACAATGCCACAGATACTATGCGAGCTGTTTTCCGATTGTTCATTGCTGCGTCCGTGGTTTCGACGGCTTCTGTCGCCGTTGCGGGACCGTGGGGTGCGCTTCCAGACGCGATCGCTCGCCTTCAGGCCGATCATCAGGATCAGTCGGCTCAGGCGGTGGTTGAGGAGGCGGAAGCATCGATTCTGCGTGAGGTGACCAACGGAAACCTGGCGGCAGTGGCGGTGCTGATGGAAACCTACGCCAGCCTTGTAGTCCAGCTCAACGACGGAGAATCGCGCCTGCGACACCAGGAGACGAGGACCGCAGCCGCTCTGCTGGCGTGGGGCGATGCTCGCCAAGGATCGACTCTGACTGCAGCTGCCACCGCCTGGACCCTTGCCACCAAATATGATTCGACCGGCCCGGCGATTGAAAAACTCAGACAAATTCTGCTGCCGCCGGTTGATCCTGAGAGTGGTCAGACCTGGCGTTCGCCGGTCGACGGCGCGGAACTCGTTTACCACCCGCCGTTCCGGATACGGGTTGGCTGCTCGGAGAATGATCGTCGATGCCGGGAGAACGAGGTCTTTTTTCGCTGGGTCGAGGTTCCTGGCCTGTGGATCGACTCGACAGAGGTCACCAACCAACGGTACCGGATCTGCGTCGATGCAGGCGGGTGTATTCCTCCACCTGACGATACCGCGTTCAACGAACCCGATCGTGGCCAACACCCGGTCGTCGGTCTGACGTGGAACCAGGCACGGGACTTTTCCAGGTGGGTCGGCAGGCGACTCCCATCGGAGTCCGAGTGGGAACGTGTGGCGCGAGGAAAAGTATTCCGTGCGAGGTTCCCGTGGGGCAATGGCCGCCGCACTGAGCTCGCCAACGTCTGGGATGAATCGATGGCGGCTGGACGGGGACCTTTGCCGATCTCTACCTTTGCGGTCACCGGCTGGGGCGTGTTCGACATGTCGGGGAATGCCTGGGAGTGGTGCCAGGATCGCTATCAGACCGGGTTCAAGGAGCTGCCGGCGGATGGTTCGCCGACCCGAAATGGGGTGGGAAGGGTGGTGCGGGGCGGTTCGTGGAGACGGGGCATCGACCTGGCGAGGGTCTCCGCCCGGTCGTGGTTTGAAGAAAGCTACCGCAGCGATGACCTCGGTTTCAGGTGTGCGATGGATCGATCATCGGAAATCAGCGACTCGAAGGTGCGTTCCGTTGCCGATCGTGTGTTTGCTCTCCAGACGGCGCCCGGCAGCGAGTTGGCGGGAGTCGAGTTAAGCACCGAAGATCGTAGATACCTCGAGCGCCGCGCGCTCACCTGGCTGATGCTGGAACGGCGTGCCAACGAGGCGATGCAGCAAGCTGCGACCATTCTCCGCAGGGATCCTCGCGATCCGGTGGCCCTTGATCTCCTGGATTGGGTGGAAGGCGAGATGGTCGAGCAAGCCCTGGGAGGAGACACCGACTCGCTAGTGCAATTGCGATCCCGCTACCTGAGAGCGATGGCCAGGAGCTCTCGTTTCGAGCGTCGAATCCGGGAGTTGGACGAACGGTTGGTTGATGCGTTGGGTTCGTGCGGGAAAAACATGGCGCGCGACGGGAAGCGAGATATGGCCGAAGAGTGCTTTGCCACGGGTCTCGCGATAGACCGGTCCAACCCCCGTCTGCAGAGGGGCAGGGACTCGCTGGAGCCCGCCGCGGGAGAAACTAGGATTTGGCCCTCTGACGGCCGGGTGATGGTGTGGGTGCCGTCTGGGAGTTTTCGCTTTGGCGCCAGCCTTTACGACCGCCAAATTGCGGTCGACGAGCTTCCGGCCGGGAGCCGGGACGTTGCGGGTTTCTGGCTCGACCGCACCGAGGTAACAAATGCTGAATACCGCCGCTGCGTCGACGCCGGGCAATGCACTCCGCCCGGCAAAACCGAGGCGTACGACGATCCGAACCAGGCTTCGCATCCCGTTCTTTGGGTGAGCTGGTACCAGGCGAGTGAATTTGCGCGATGGACGGGCAAACGCCTGCCCTCCGAGGTCGAGTGGGAACGGGCGGTACGTGCCGGGAGCGGCACACGGTTTCCTTGGGGAGACACATGGGAACCTGATCGCGCCAATATTTTCGACACCGGCGGAAGCGATCGCTGGGGCGCTTCGTCCCCGGTGGGCTTCTTTGCTGCGAACGCGTGGGGCATCCACGATCTGATCGGGAATGCAGCGGAGTGGGTGCAGGATGTCTACCACACCAGCTACGGAGGCGGCCCTCGAGACGGAACCCCCTGGGAGCAAGAAACCGGTCCGTCCGTCGAGCGCCGCCGGGTGGTTCGGGGCGGCTCGTACTTCGATCCCCCGTCAAAGCAAAGGGTCTCGCGCCGCGCATCGCGCAAACCGACCGAGGATCACCGCACCACGGGCTTCCGCTGCGCAGCGGATTAGCGATCGCGCACGCGCCCGATGCTAGATGCTAGATTCTGGATGCTAGATCCACCCACCCACCCGTCAGTTCTCCGAAATGCGACCGGGAGGGTGGGCGGCATTCCGAATTCCGAATTCAGAATTCCGAATTCGTCAGAGTCCGACCTTCTCCAGGATCCGATCAAGGGCTTCCAACTCGCCGCGGGTGGTATAGAAGTGGGGCGAGAATCTCACGCAGCCTTGTCGCACCGATACCACGACCCGTCGTTCAAGAAGCCTGCGTCGGGCGTCGGCTGGGCTGACACTCGGGTGACGGGCGGCGACGATGCCGGCGATCGGGTGTCCCGACCCCGGTGAGAAGACGTCCCAACCGTGGGCGAGGAGGATACGGGTCAAAAGACGGGAGAGAGTTTCAATGCGGGCCTGGATGTTGTCTCGCCCAACGGCGGCGATCAGGTCGAGACCGGCCGCGAGACCGGCGACGCCGATATCGTTGGCGGCTCCAGCCTCGAATTTCCGGCCGTCGGTGCGATGCTCGAGACGCTGCAAAAAATAATCGTGTGGGGCCAGCGCGACGTTGCGCCATCCGGAGATGACGGGGTGGAGTCGAGCACGGAGTTCTTCGGTGGTTGCCATAATTCCGGCCCCTTCCGGACCAAAGAGCCATTTGTGGCCGTCAGCCACGACCGCGTCGACGCCGAGCGCCACCAGATGAAGCGGCAACACTCCCATTCCCTGGATGGCGTCGACCACCAGGATGATTCCGCGATCTCGACACACAAGGCCGAGCTGTGCGAGTGGTGCAATCCAGCCAGTGTGGAACGCGACCCACGAAACTGCCAGCAGCCTGGTCCGATCTCCGATGTGCTTTTCCACGACCTTCGGGTCGATGCGGCCGTCAGGCTGCGGGAAGCGCAGGACGTTGACGCCCCTGCGCGCGAGTCCGAGCCAGGGCGCCACGTTGGCGGCAAACTCCTCGTTGCCGACCAGGACCTCATCGCCTTCGTTCCAGTCCAGACCCTCGGCTATCAGCGACAAGCCTTCGGAGGTGCTCCGGATGATCGAGATATCGTCGGGTGTACAGCCGGCGAGTTGGCTGCCGAGGTGGCGACAACTGAGGTGGTTGTTCTGCCACTCCTTGTAGTTGTCGTAGCCGGTCTCCTCCTGCTCCGAGATGCGTTGACGCATCGCTTCAGCGATTGGCCTCGGCAGCGGACAGACCGCCGCGTGATCCAGATAGAGCGCGTGTTCGCGCACCGGAAACTCGGGCAGCCAATCACCAAGCTCGAAAGTCATAGCGAGATCATACCGCGGCTCGACCGGTCCCAGTCCCCGACGGCCCACCCGCCTCGGTCTTCGACCTTTGCCCTGCGCTCTCGGCCCTCGGCGTTCCGAGAGCAAGTTCTCGTCGCTCCTCGGGCCTCAATCGTGGCGCGGCTTCGCCGCGCGGGCAGCCCATCTCGCTGTCATCCCGAGCGAGCGAAGCGAGTCGAGAGATCTGTGAAGTTGAGTTGGAGCGCGCTGACTGCCACCCCCATAGGCTTGTCCTGAGCGAGCAAAGCGAGTCGAATGGATCCCTCCGCTCGGACCCTTCGGGTCCTCGGTCGGGATGACATTACTCGCGGCCTGCGGCCGCGGTGACGCGACGTCACAAACGGGCGGCAGATGGCCGCCGATCCCCGGCCTCTGCCGCATTCCGTTTCTGACGCCGGGTTCCGACTGGGTTGCCAAGTCCAGCCCGTCGTCATTTCATCTCACGACGGCTGGCGGTCCTCGCGACGACTTGTCACGGCGTAGCCAAAGGCGAAGCCGGAAGCCCTTCACTCCAGCGAGCGCCGACGGAGGGTGTTGTCAGGGAGTCTGAAGTTCGAAGGGGAGTTGTATCAAGCCCCAGGTCCCAAGCCACAAGCCTCTACTCAACGCTGGACAACAGTTGAATCCTCTGAATCTGCAGCAATCCTGGTTTGACGAGTGCTTCGGGATCGCGCATCGCGAGGGGGATGAGGTCGCTCTCGGGGATTCCTGACTCGGTCATATCGGGCCCGCGAAGGAGTCCGCTGCCGGAGGCGCGGCCAGAACGCTCGCCAAGGGCGCTCATCGTCCGTGCGAGCTCGATGATGTTCTCCCACTGCGACGTTGGATAGTTGGGCTGGCTCGACAGCGGGTAAATGACGTAGCCAACGCAGATCCGAAGATTGGCGGCGTGGAGAAGGTCGGAATCGAAGGCGGACGTCAGAAACCGTTGGCTGACGGCGTAGGTCTGCTGTGGGTCGAGGTCACGCAGAATCGCGAGGTGCTCTTGATCGCTCATCCGCACCGGGATGTCCGAATCGCGTATGACCTCGAGCAGCATATCCTGAATGTGATCACCAATCTGCGCGCCCCCATCGGCCGCCGCAGGGAACCAATCGCCGGACATCGGCTCCAGTCTCACGAGGTAAAGCCCAAGACAGGAGCTGGGGGTACCGTCGTTTGATCTCGAACTCGAGACCATGGCCTGGCGTTGGGCAAGCCGCAGCTCGTACGGCAGGAAAATTTTCAGAAAATCGAGGTCAGCTACGGGTACCGTGGTGCGCTTTTGTTTGTTTCCGGTCATCCTTCGATGTTCGCAGAGTAGACAGTTCGAGTCAACGCAGTGCATGTGATGCGCCTCATTGTTTGGCTGGTTTTCGGTCTATTGAAAATCGATCCGAGTTGCTGTAGGCGCGCTTTAGGGCGCGCCAGAGCGCATTGAGTTATTCGTTGGCGGGCCTGAACCCGCCGGCGGCAGCGGAACGTGGACGAGGCCGGGGATCGCCGGCAATCGGCCACCCGCTGGCGACGGTGCGTCACGACGCCCAAAGGGCGTCAGTAAGGACCCGCCGCCAGAGGACTCCAATTCGGCGAGCAGCCAGGAGTCGGCGCCTTTCATCACAACCACAAAGCCACAAAGTCACGAAGGCGCCCACAAAGAAATCCCTTCGTGTTGTGCTTTGTGTCTTTGTGCCTTCGTGGTTGCGGTTTTCTGCCGTCGAAGCGTATTAGGGCTCGACTTCTTCCAGGAGATGAACTGTAGGCGCGTCCTTTAGGTGAAGGACCCGTCTCCAAAGAATCGGCCGAGAGTTTTGCTCGATGCTGAGCTGATAGCGATGTACTACTTCTGCCTCAGGACGTTCAACGCGCTACCGGCTTTGAACCACTCGACCTGATCCTCATTCAAGCTGTGTTCGAGCGCAAAGCTCTCGTCAGAACCATCGGCATGATGAAGGACCGCCGTGATCGGCTGGCCAGGAGCAATCACAGCAAGACCGGTCAACGACAACCGGTCGTCGACTCGGATTTTTTCGTAATCTGCGGGATCGGCAAACCGGAGAGGGAGCATTCCCTGCTTCTTGAGGTTGGTTTCGGCAATTCGCGCGAACGAACGGGCGATGACCGCCATTCCGGCCATGTGGCGTGGCTCCATCGCGGCATGCTCACGCGACGAGCCTTCGCCATAGTTCTCGTCAGCGACGGCAATCCATCGGATACCGCGATCCTTGTACTCTCGCGCTAGTTTTGGCAGCGACGTAGCCCTGCCGGTTTCGATATCGATGCCGTAGCCGGGTTCGTCAGCGAAGGAGTTGACGGCGCCAAGGAAGAGGTTGTCCGAGATGTTGTCGAGGTGGCCTCTGAATTTCAGCCACGGACCGGCCTGCGAGATATGGTCAGTGGTGCACTTGCCGCGCGCTTTGAGGAGCACGGGCATCTGTTCATAGTCTTGCCCGTCCCATGCTGGGAATGGTTCGAGAAGCTGCAGGCGTTCGGACCCCTCCGCTACCTTCACCTCGAGCGACGAACGATCCTCGGGCGGCGACAGATATCCTTCTGCCTTGAAGACAAAGCCGTTCTTCGGCACCTCGGGTGCAGGTGCGGGTGGCTGCAGGCGGTAGGTGCTGCCATCGGCAGCCGTGAGCTCTTCGGTCAGCGGGTTGGTGGTGAGGTTGCCGACGAGCGCGTAGGCGACCACGACCTCGGGGCTGGAGATGAACGAGTTAGTCTGCGGGTTGCCGTCGTTGCGTTTCGCGAAGTTGCGGTTGAAGGAGCTGATGATCGAGTTGACATCGCCGTCCGAAATGTCGTCGCGGTGCCACTGACCGATACACGGTCCGCAAGCGTTGGCGAGAACAGTCGCGCCAAGACGATCGAGGGCCGCCATCTGGCCGTCCCGTTCGATGGTTGCCTCGATCTGTTCCGACCCCGGGGTCACCCACAGGGCGGATTTGGTCTTCGCTCCCGCGGCCACCGCCTGGTCGGCCACGTCGGCGGCACGGGTGAGGTCCTCGTATGATGAGTTTGTGCACGAGCCGATCAGTGCGGCGGTGAGGTTGTCGGGATAGCCGTTTTCACGCACGTCGGCCGCCATGTGCGACACAGGCCGCGCTAAATCGGGCGAGAACGGGCCGACGATGTGTGGTTCGAGAGTGTCGAGGTCGATCTCGATGACGAGGTCGAAAAACCGCTCCGGATCGGCTGCCACCTCGGGGTCGGCGGTCAGGAGGTCCTTGTTGGCCTCCGCGAGGGTGGCTATACGCGCTCGCTGGGTCGCGTCGAGGTAGATTTTGGCGCGCCGGTCATAAGGGAAGATGGAGGTGGTGGCCCCGAGCTCCGCCCCCATGTTGGTGATGGTGCCCTTGCCGGTCGTCGAGATCGACTCGGTGCCGGGGCCGAAGTACTCGATGATGCGGTTGGTACCTCCCT